>Ga0326728_10003589_pt1 | contig 47724 bp, 71 predicted proteins | sample MB3enrmetagenome_FD_207602 | JGI IMG/M metagenome (GOLD analysis project Ga0326728, IMG submission 207602) | Lab enriched peat soil microbial communities from McLean, Ithaca, NY, United States - MB31MN | ecosystem: Environmental > Terrestrial > Soil > Wetlands > Peat | place: USA: New York...
TGCCCTGCGCGAGCGCGAGACCCGACGCTGTTCGACGACCTCGATGCGAATTGACTCGAAGACCCGCTGAGTGAGCGCGGGGTGCGCGGAGGTCCGCGTTGGAGGGGGTCACCTTCGGACCACGATTGCCGCCTGCATGCACGATTCAGCTGGGCCGATAAGGCCTTCTATGTGACCGCAGGCGCTTGCTTCCTCGACCCCTCTTTCACTGCCTAGCCGCCAACCGATTGGATGCGTTTCGACTTGCGGACTGCGAGGGTGCGGCACTGCGGGTGCGGCACCGTATCTGCTCAAGCAGTATCGCCATGGCGGTGCGGGAGCCCTGGTCGCGAACGGATAGCGTAGTTCACTCATGGGGATTCGACCGTGGGAAACGATCCCGCGGCTCCGAGCAGTGCGGCGGACCGGATTTCTCTGAATTACCCGATTCGTATCTGGACGGAGAACTTGACGAGCTCCGCATTGACGACCGCGCCGCTGAGTGCGGCCGAGATTCTCGAGCTCTATACGCAAGACGAGTGATCGCGATCGCATGGTATCCAGTGGACTTGGATCGCTCAGCACGACGGGAATTGTGGTCCGAAGGAGATCGAACGAGGCATCGCCCCGTATCCCGCGACGGGTCCCCTCGCCCGGGCCCGTGCTCCCGCATGGGAGACCGAACTTCGCTGCGCGCCTGCCGCCATTGATGTGCCGCGGAATATCGCGGCGCGCACTGCAGGCACGCGCCATGCTAGCTCCGTCTGCAGTACTCCACACGCAATCCGACCGGCAATTGAACCTCCAATGGGACCTTTCCTGCTGGCAGGCTCTACCGATCTCGTAGCAACGGTTATTGGATACCGCAAAAGCTACGCGGGAGCCTCATCATCGAAAGCGGACGCTTCTGAGGTTGGCGTGTCGAGTACGTTTGAGCGGTTCTGGGCAATGGTGCATCCCGCGCGTGTTCACCAAAAGCGTCGTTCTGAGGAGAAGCAATCATGAGTCGTTCACTACCACGCCACTACTTGCTCCCGGTCGCTGGTTTGCTGATCTGCAATCTGGCGTTTGCCCAGAACCCGGCGCCATCCGCGCCACCCTCCGGCGATCCGGGCCTCGAGGCCCGGGCTCGGGCGATTCACGAGCGCGTGCTCACACTCGATAGCCATGTGGATGTGCTGGTGCCGGGCGCTCCATCCGAATATGGTCCTGGACAAAAGGACCAAGCCGACCTGGACAGGCTGCGGCAAGGAAGCATTGATGCGGTCGCGCTCGCAATCGCTGTCGGCCCGGGACCGCGAACCGCGCAGGGTGTGGCCACGGCGAGGGCTGAAGCGGATGCGAAGCTGGGTGTCATTCAGCGTTTCGTCAAGGACAACGCCGCGTATGTCGCGCTTGCGCTCACGGCGGATGATATCTGGAGAATCCACCGACAGGGAAAGATCGCCGTCATCGAGAGTTTCCTGAACGCCCGCGCCTTGGGAAGGAGTCTCGACGGCATCGATGACTTCTACAAATCTGGTGTGAGACTGTTCGGCTTGGTGCATGCAGGCAACAATGACTTTGCCGACTCTTCGCGTCCTATCGGCGAGCCCGCGCAGGAATTCCACGGTCTTTCGCCGCTCGGCAAGCAAGCAGTTGCGAAGCTCAACCGGCTCGGAATCATCATCGATGTCTCGCAGCTGACGCCGGAGGGTGTCCTGCAAACCGTTGCGCTTTCGAAGGCGCCCGTCGTGGCCAGCCATTCCGATGTGCGAGCGCTCGTGGACAACACGCGCAACTTGAGCGACCAAGAGCTCGACGCAATCAAGGCCAACGGCGGAGTCGTCCAGGTGACGCCGTTCAACGCATACCTAGTCTCTCCGCCACCGGACTATCATGAAAAGGTGAAGGCGCTGCGGGTTCAGTTTGGCCTCACGCCCGATTTCCCCAGCGGGCCCGTCGGATTCATAGCGGATGCCGATGCCTTGCCGACCGAACGCCATCAGGCCTTTATACGCGGGCTGGTGGCTCTCTATCCAAGAGCATCGCTCAAAGAGTACGTGGACCACATCGACTACATCGTGAAGCGCATCGGCATCGACCATGTCGGCATCGGTACGGACTTCAATCACGGAGCCGGCATCGTGGGCTTCAAGGATGAGAGCGACGCGGCGAATGTGACGCGGGAACTGGTGCGCCGCGGCTATGACGAGGCGCAGATCGCCAAGATTTGGGGCGGCAATTTTCTGCGCGTCTTCGGAGAGGTCGAGGCAGTCTCTCGCAAACTGAAGGACTCTTGACGTATCGATGGGCGACGCGGCGGAGTTCGATGCACCTAGCGGGTGCCCGGCCCGGCAAGTGCACGGAGCGCGATGCGTATCGTCGCTGCGTCCCGCACCTTGGCCATGCAGTAGCAGTCGAGAGCGAAGGCGAGAACACCGGAATACGCAAGCGCTTCGCGTCGGAAGCAGTCGTCGGCTTGTGGCGGATGATTGGGCAAGAACGTATGGACATGTTTCGGGCATTGAGGTCTTCTGAAGTCGACGGAGCGTATGCGCTGTGGTTGAGTGTTTTCGATTGGCTACGCGAAAAGGGTGTACGTCAGTGGTTGGAGCCTCTTCCGCGCGCCGCATTTGTCGCCAGCCAGGAGCGAGGCGAACTGTGTGGGTATTTTGGTGAGCAGCAGTTGGCCGCGGTCGTCACGCTGGCGTCTGAAGATCCACAGTATTGGCCCCTAGAGACTAGAACATCGTCACGATTGTGGATGAAGTCGCTAGCGGTCGATCGGTGCTTCGGAGGGCATGGGATAGGCGAGGCGGTCATTCGGTCGTGCGAGACGGCGGCTACTCAGCGTGGAAAAGAGTCGCTTTGGCTAGATTGCGTGGAGTCAGGATTTCTGCCGGCGTACTACGGGCGCTATGGTTACCTAGTACAGGCATCAAGAGCTATCGCATGTCCATCGGGCGACGTGCTTCTGATGGTTCGCATGAAGAAGAACCTGAGAGTGGGCATCCAGCGCCCGCCCGTGACGGGAGCTGGAACCGTCGCTGAACACGGCACGCCAACGTGACGGCCGCCTGATCCGTCGCCAGCATCGCTGTCTGCGACTCCGACGTCGCAGAGCCCGAGCACACGGCACGCCTCCCGCACCTCCGTGACTCCACCCTCGCGCGCAACGGAGGCTAGTCCGGGAGAGTCCTGGACCGAGCCTTCCGACGTTCCAAGCCGTCCGAAGGCGCCCTTGCACGCTCCTTGCTACGGCCGCCTGATGCTAGCCGCATGCTGTCAGCAGTTCGAAGGCAAGGAAGCCCATGCGGAGCATTTGTCTCATCGTGTGCACGGATTACGTGCCATCCGTCGAGCCAGGTTCGCGAACGACTGGGTCCACGCTGCCAATCCGGGCGCATGGCCTCGGTTCGGGCTGGAGCCACTCGGGTGAGGCCTTTTGCATCTCGAACTCGAGACGCTGCGCGACTCTGACGATACGTCTCGACGCTGGAGGATAGAGTGGCCTTGAATCTCAAAGAACATACGGTCGAAACTCGCGAGACTCGACTCAAGTCAATTACCGGATACTCCGGCTGTTTGAGCGACCTGACAACCCGAACCGCCTGCGGGTCAATTCAAAACCGAGAGCGCTGCTTTAGCCAATCGAGCACCTGTCTTGCGGGCTGTGCCCTCGGGCAGCTCTCCGGCATCCGAGATGTGGCCGTTATCAACCACGCCCCATCCGGATGTACGGCCATGGCAGCCGGGATGTCCGTTCTCAATAGCCAACTGGCGGCCAAGCGCGGCGTCACGAACGGCACCGTCTTCGTCGGCACTGACCTCGACGAGCACGATACCATCTTCGGCGCAGTGGATGCGCTTCGCGACATAGTCCACCAGGTCTACGAGCGATACAAGCCGCGTGCGATATTCGTAGGTACATCGTGCGTGAGCGGCGTGATTGGCGAGGACGTGGACTCCCTCATCACCGAGTTGAAACGCGAGATTCCCGTTCCGCTCGCCGTCGCACACTGCGAAGGATTCAAGTCACGGATATGGGCGTCGGGCTTCGACATATCGGACCATACGGTCCTCACCTCCATCGTCCAGCCCCCCAAGCAAAAGCGCAACGTCATCAATTTCAAAAACTTCTTCGAGAGTGCGCGGCCCGAGATCATAGAGCTCTTTGCCCGGTTTGGCGTCGAGCCCCTCTTTCTCTATCAAAATTCCACGATCGACGAACTGTCCCACCTTTCCGAGTCGCTCGCGACCGTATGCATTTGCGGGACGTTGGGGACCTACCTGGGAAACGGCCTCGAGGAGAAGTACGGCGTCCCCTATATCAGGACCATCAACCCCATGGGGGCCGTCGGCTTCGAAGCGTGGCTGCGAGAAATTGGACGAGTCATTGGCAAGTCGACAGAGGTCGAGGCGTACATTGCGGAGCAGAGGCGCGAATTCATTCCGAGAATCGAGGCACAGAAGAAGGAGCTCAAGGGCCTGCGTGCCGTCATTGGCATGGGCCCTGGATATACGTTCGAGGTGTCTCGCGTGCTGCAGGAACTCGAAATGGACGTCGTGTGGGCGGCTGCTTGGCACTACGACGTCCACTATGACAACGGCAAGGTCCCACCGTCTCTCGTCCACCTGAAGGAGACGTCGCCCACGGACTTCAAGCTCAGCGTTGCTGACCAACAGAACTTTGAAGTACTCAACATCTTGAATCACTTCAAACCGGACATCTATTTCTCTCGCCATCCAGGCACAACGGTCTGGGCCATCAAACAGGGAACGGCTGCACTGTACGTAGCCGACGAGTACATGATTTTCGGATACCGAGGAATGCTGAATTTTGCGCAATCCATTTTGGATACCATCAAGAATCGGAGCTTCGAGAAGAACCTCGCAGCGCGGACCAAGTCGCCCTATACCGACTGGTGGTACGCCCAGGGGAATGAACACTTCCTGCAAACGGAACCCGCGTAATGGCCAAGCTCCTTGATCAACCGCGCTACAAGTGCGCGATGGCTGGCATGCAGACCGTTCAGGCCATCACCCGCGCTTTGCCCATCCTGCATGCTGGCCCGGGGTGCGCCGAAAAGCTATCGGGAAGTGCCGGCAGCTCGGGGTATTTCTCATCGCACATATTCCCTTGTACAAATGTGAGCGGACAGGAAATCATTTTCGGTGGCGAAGAGAAGCTGCGCGAGATTATCGCCAACTCTTTGAAAGTCGTCGACGCAGACCTCTACGTTGTTCTCACCGGCTGCACGCAAGAGCTGGTCGGCGACGACGCGGCCGCGGTCGTGCGGAGCTTCAAGGATGCTGCCAGGCCCGTCGTTCTCGCCTCCACCGCCGGCTTCAAGGGCAATAACTACTTGGGTCACGACTGGGTGCTGCAAGCCATCTTCGACCAGTATGTCAAACCAGCAGCGGCCACGCAAAAGGGCCTCGTCAATATCTGGTCGGGCCCGCCGCAGCACGATCCATTTTGGCTCGCCAACCTGCGCGAACTCGAGAGGCTCGTGGGAGATTTGGGTCTGGTCCCGAACACGATCTTCGGGCACGGGCGAGGCCTGGCCAATATCGACAGGATCCCCTCGGCCGAATTCAATCTTCTCGTTTCGCCATGGGTCGGACTCAACAGCGTCAAGCTGCTCAAGGAGAAGTTTGGAACGCCCTATCTGCACTATCCAGTGCTTCCCATCGGCGCGTTCGAGACCAGCAAGTTCTTGCGCACCGTCGCCGACTTCGCGGGGGTCAGTCCCACGACGACGAAGGCACTCACGGAGGCACGCGAGTCCGAGTACTACTACTTCATCGAGCGCTATGCAGACATCTTCCTCGAGACCCGTGTCATGTCCAAGCGCTTCTCGACGGTTTCCGATGCCCAGTATGCGCTGGCCATCACCAAGTTTCTCGTGAACGACGCCGGACTTCTTCCGGCGAAACAGTACGTGACCGACGATACGCCCGTCGAGCACCGGCCGGCACTCGTCGAGCAGTTTGGTGACTTGAACTATGGCATCAAAGCCGATGTTAGCTTTTCGAGCGACGGACACCAGATTCACGAGGAGATCAAGAAAGCGGACTATTTTGGGTATCCGCTGATACTCGGCTCTTCATGGGAGAAGCAAGTGGCTCGGGAGACTCGAGCTCACTACCTGGCCATTTCATGGCCCAATTACGAGCGGTTGGTGATCAACTCGTCGTACGTGGGGTATTCGGGTGGCCTCAAGTTTCTCGAGGACATTTACTCCGTGATCTTGACGCGATTCAACTGACACCGGTCGCAACTGCGAGGCGACTTTGGCCAGGTCGGCCTCTTGGGGCCCGTTGACTCGGAGAGCCGCCCTCACCCGTGCGAGGCACGCCCGACTGCCCCTTCCAGACGGAGGGGGCGGGCAAGCACAATTCGTTCTTCGATTGATCCTCTCCCGCTCGGGGGAGTCGCTGAGGCATAGTTCGCTGGCGCGGCCTCGAGCTCGCCACAGCGGGGTCGTATCGAGGTCAAGCATTCCGCAGCGGGGTCGTATCGAGGTCAAGCATTCGGGCGACGGCACGATGCTACTCGCGGCGAATGATATGTCTCGCATAACAGACGCGTGGGGTGGTAGGTGTCGTGAATGCGCCTTCCGACGTACGTCACAGATCGCGCAGCCGTGCTGGTCGTACTCGCAGCCGCAGCGACCGTATTTGCAAAGAATCGAGAACACATTGCTGGCCCTGGAACGGTGCTCAACGTCTCGTACGATCCGACCCGTGAGCTCTACGCCGACCTCAATCCTCGATTTGAGGAGGCTTTCTTCGCGCGCACTCGACAAGGGCTCAAGATCATTCAATCCCACGGGGGCTCATCGCGACAGGCCCGTGCAGTCGTGGACGGACTCGACGCCGACGTCGTTACCCTGGCGCTCGCATCCGATGTCGACCTTCTCCGGATGCACGGTCTCATTACGGAAGACTGGAGCACGCGCCTTCCCAACCACTCCGTGCCCTATACATCGACCATCGTCTTCGTCGTGCGACGGGGGAACCCGGCTCACATCGCAGACTGGCCAGACCTCGTTCGGCCCGGCATCTCGATCGTGACGCCGAGCCCCAAGACCTCCGGCAATGGCAAGCTCGCCCTGATGGCTGCATGGGGCTCCACGCTGCGACGCGGAGGTCGCGAGTCGGATGCGCGCACGTTCGTCTCGGCGTTGTACTCGCACGTGGTGACGCTGGACCCTGGTGCTCGCGCGGCGACGACAGCGTTCTCCGAGGACAAGATTGGCGACGTTCATCTCACGTGGGAGAACGAAGCGTTGTTCGAGGTGGCGGAAGCGAGCGGGGACCTCGAAGTCGTATACCCTCCAACGAGCATTCGCGCGGAGCCGAGCGTGGCGTGGGTCGACACCAATGTCGCTCGCAAGGGCTCTCAAGCCATGGCGCAGGCCTACCTCGAGTACCTGTTCACCGACGAGGCGCAAGAGATCATCGCGCAGCACGGATATCGACCCTTTCGGGAGGACATCCTCACGAGGCACGCAGACCGCTTTCCATCGCTGGATCTCTTTCCGGTGACGTTCGTGGCCAAGGACTGGAACGATGCCCAGAGGAAGTTCTTTGCCGAAGGAGGCGTATTTGACACATTGCGAGAAGCGAAGGACAAGTGATGCGGTCTGAATCGTCGTCTCGGATCGAGGACGGGTCGTCGAACATACGTTACGGAGGGTTGGAGCTCCGCAAGGACTTGCTTGCGGGCGTAACCGTGGCGGCCATTTCCCTGCCACAAGCGATGGCGTACGCGCTGATAGCAGGAATCGATCCCCGATTTGGCTTGTACTCTGCGATGGTCGTCACGGCGATTGCATCGATATTCGGCTCGTCGTCTCATCTCATCAACGGGCCGACGAATGCGATCTCTCTCGTCGTCTTCAGCGCGCTCGCGTTTCTCGATCCGGACGCGCGCAGCGACGCGTATCAGGCGACATTTCTGCTTGCGATCATGGCGGGTTCGATTCAGGTCTTCATCGCGGTATTTCGGCTGGGGGATCTCACGCGATATATCTCCGAGTCCGTAGTCCTAGGGTTCATGGCAGGCGCCGGCTTGCTCATCGCTCTCGGGCAGACTGGAAACCTGCTCGGCCTGCCCAATCGAGGCACCGGCCACCAGCTCGTCATCCATCGCGTATGGCTGACCCTAGGCGCCGGCGCACCTGTCGACATGCGGGCCGTTGCGGTATCCGGAGCGGCGGTCATGCTTGCCGTCGGCGCCCGACGCATGGTTCTAAGACATTCGCTTCCACGCGTAGACTTGCTCTTCGCGCTCGTCGCCGTGTCGATCATGGCGGCTGCGATCGGTTGGTCCGGGCCTGCCGCGAACGGGCGCGCGCCACTGGAGATCATCGGCCACGTTCCGGCGGGGCTCCCTTCCTTCCACGTTCCCGAAATCAAGTTCTGGTGGGCCACGCAGATGAGCGGAAGCGCTGCGGCCATCGCGGTGCTGGGCCTCCTCGAGGCCCTGGCGATTGCCAAGTCGATCGCAGGTCAAACGGGCCAGAAGCTCCATTACAATCGGCAATGTCTGGCCGAAGGTCTTGCCAACATCGGCGGCGGGTTCTTCCAATGCATACCCGGGAGCGGATCGCTCACACGGTCGGCCATCAACTACCAGTCGGGCGCGGCCAGCCGAGCCTCGGGTCTGATAGCCGGAGCGACGGTCGGGCTCGTTCTCGTGTTTCTCGCTCCTCTCGCGCGTTACGTCCCGAAATCGGCGCTCGCCGGGCTGCTCCTGGTGACGGCCGTTCGTCTCGTCGAGTGGCGCCGTCTCGCGCACGCAATCCGTGCGTCACGTTTCGATTGTGCTCTCGTGGCCGCAACAGGGTTGTCTGCCGTGTTCGTGAGCGTCGAGTTCTCGATCCTCATCGGCGTGGCCATTTCGATCGTTCTCTTCATTCCGCGTGCTGCGCGACTAAATGCGACGGAGCTCGTCGTCGGTGTCGACCGAGTCATCCGGCGGCGGCTTCCGGGAGACGGACCTTGTTCGGTCGTCGCGATCTATGACATCGAAGGGGAGCTATTCTTCGGTGCCGCCACCGAGCTCGATCGGCTGCTCGAGGGCTTTGAGGCAACGTGTGCGAAAGGGATTCGAGCGATCGTTCTTCGCCTGAGACGGTCGCGGAACCCTGACTTGGTCTGTATGGATCGGCTCGAGCACTTCATGCGCACCATGGAGCGCCGAGCCGTACCCGTACTCCTCAGTGGCATTCGTCCTGATTTGCAGCGTGCGATGAAGAATCTCGGATTTCAGCGCTGGCTTCCGGCGGACAGAACGTTTCCGTCTGATCCAACGGCGCCAGGGTCCTCGACGATCAAGGCAGTAAGACGGGCGTATGACCTCGCGCGGACAACCGAGCCTAGTGCGTGCCCTCACTGCGCCAGAATCGACGCGGCGGCCGCCGAACTGTATTACATGATATGAATCCTATCATCGTCGCTTCGTGACGATGAACGAGGGCCGTTGCACGTACGATATCGTCTTAGCGGGAGTTTCCTGCGGGTGGAACGCCCAAGTCGATGACGCGTGCGTCGCGGGCAACGTAGCGGTCGTATTCCCGGAGAAACGAAAGGCTGTGCGTGTCGGCGCGATCGACGAAGAGCGTCCCCGTCAAATGGTCCGTTTCGTGCTGTACGACGACGGCACGAAATCCTTCCCACACTTCGTCAACGCGGCGGCCGGTAGTAGGGTCGACCGCTTGGACGCGAACCTTGCGAGGCCGGCGAACGCGGCCACGCAGTCCTGGCACGGACAAGCACCCTTCATAGGCTAGAATTGCATCGCAGTCGGCAAGCGCGTCGAGCGGCGTGCTCACGATGGGCGTAATCGTCGGATTGGCAAGCACCGTCAGCGGAATGGGATCGACATCCGGGTAGCGCGTGTTTTCTCGTACCTCGATGACAACGAGCGCTATCGATTCGTATACTTGCGGCGCGGCGAGTCCGGCGCCATCGGCGTCGCGCATCGTGTCAATCATATCATCCACGAGCGCCCCAACTCGCGATGAGGAGATCTCCTCGTCCGCAAGTCTGCGTGCAACCTGACGAAGCACGGGCTCGCCCAGCTGAGCAATCTTGCGAAGCGCCATGTGTCCACGTTAGGGCATGTCCCTAGGTTCGGACCAGCTACTACGCCGCTGCCGTGGCCATCGGCCGTGCGATGCGCTGGCTGCGGTGTGGCAGACGTCTTGCAATCGTCGCCGCGCAAAGCGGACTCCGGCGTCGATTCGCTGGGTTTCCGGCTTCCGTGTCTGGCCACCCATCGAATCTGCTGGGCCGGCCGTGATCGACGCGGGCAAGGCACACGGGTCAAAGGACATGGAAATCAACACTGCCATTCGCAATAGAAGGAGCATCCGCGCGTTCACTGGCGAGGCGGTCTCCGAGGCTGAAATCCGCGACCTACTCGATGTCTCCCGCTGGGCCCCTTCGTGGGCCAATACCCAGAGCATCACGACATTCGTGGTCTCGGGCGCGGCACTCGAGGCGATCAAGGACGCGTACCGTACGAAGAACGCGAGCCAGACGCCGCGCGAGTTCGACATTCCTCCGCCGAAGCCCGATTGGCCGGCCATCTATGCGGCGCGCACGCGACAGCTTCGGGCCGTTCGCTCGGCGATCGAGGCAGACAAGCCGGGACCCAGCCCCATCGATTTCTACGGTGCGCCCGTCGTCCTGTTCCTAGCGGTCGACGAAGCGCTGCAGCCAGAGTACGCGGCCTTCGACGCCGGCCTGCTCACGCAGACGCTGAGCTTGGCCGCACATGCCCGCGGGCTCGGAACCGTCATCATGGCCATGGCGGTCGGCTACCCGGACGTGCTTCGCCGGGTCCTTGAGGGCAGTGCGGGCAAGCGTTTCATCATCGGGATCGCGCTCGGTCACCCGGATGAAAAGGCGCCGGTCAATCGCTTCCCGCGCGAACGGGCCTCGCTCGACGAGCAGGTGTCCTGGGTACGCTGATCGACGGGTGTCGCGAGTTGGGACGCGAGGTCTACGCGGTGGTTCACCGGTAAGTCTCAGTTTGCGCTCCAGGTCCCCTTCTGAAATCCGCACGCCATCGCGAGGTCCGACGCGGCGCCGGAGTAGTAACACGTCGACATGACATTTCCCTGGGACTGGCAGCATCCCACCCGTCCCGTCGCTGTGCACGAGGTCCCAACCTGGCCCGTCCCCTGAGTGCACGAATTGGCCACGGCTGAAGACGAGCCCAGTCCCTTGTAAAGAATGCATTCGCCGACCGAGCCACCCGACGAGTACGTGCAGCTCAAGTCCCCCGTGGTCGAGCCACCATCCGAACCCGCATTGCCGCACCCGCTTCCGATGGACTGGCACCCACCCAGAGTCGAGGACTGATCGCTCGTCAGCGCGACCATCGTGCCGTCGGGACACTCGACCGTGCTTTTGCCAAGGACGAACTCTCCTTTTGGCAGTGAGAGCAAAAGATCGCCACCCGTGGAGGGACCCGATACACCACTTCCGCAGCGCGTACCCCCAGGGCCGAAGAAGGTCATGATATCGGTGGTGCCACTGCCGGAGACTTGAATGCTCGCTCCCGTGCCGTAGGTGATGGTAGCCGAAAAGTTGCCGCCATCCGCGTCTGCGGTCGTGATCGGTGAGGAGCATCCGCCTGCGGCGTTGAAGCACTGGAAGAAGGTCAGCAGAGGGGCGGCGCAGGTCCCAGCGAACGGATTCGCCGCCGCGTCATCCCCGGCGTCTCCCCCGTCGGCATCCGCGGATTGGGCCGAGCAGGAGGAGGCCGGTGGAGCTCCCCCGTCGCTGCTCGCGTTCACGCCGAGTTGGATGTCCGGCACAGGAAGGCAGTTGACCGCCTGAGAGCATAGGCCCTGGTACGGTTCCCCGGCGGTCGAAGCGACCGTGATCGAACCCTGAAGGACGCCTTTCGAGCCTTGGCTGGCGCTCGTCTGAGTTGCCGTGAGCTCAATCTGGACATTGGGTTCCACCCAAATGCAATACGTGGCGGAGCCGGTTGCAATCGACTGGTTCCATGACTCCATCGAGTAGGACTGACCCGGAGTCGACGCAGAGACTCGTGCAGAGTACGTCGGTCGCCCCGCGGAGTCGACGATTCGGCCGATCAAGCACGTCGCCTGTCCGCCCCCGAGGACCATATCGACGTTCCAGAACGAGAGATGGGGGAGCGTGGCTGTGAATGTGCCATTGGCCAGCGACGCGGTTCCCTCGTGGTCCCATATCGCTGTCGTTGGATTGAAGCTCCAAAGGTCTCCTTGCGAAGGAAGGGTCCCCGCGACTGTGCCCGGAATGGTGACCGTCACGCTCCGACCAGGCGCAATCTGCAGCCGCTGGCCGCCCTGCATCACCGTCACATCGAGGACTCCGTAGGTTTGGAGCATGCCTTGGGAGCCGTTCGCCTGCAGGCCTACGAGCGAACCGGGGTACGCGACTCGTTCTAGCGCGAGGGCGGGATCGAGGGGTCGAAGGTACACGTCCACAGAACCAGACACAGCGCTCCCCGTCGAGTCGACGAATGCACCCGGACCCGCCGTGAGGGTGGCGCCGCGCATGCCTGTCACCGTGCCTCCCGCCGTCGCATCGAGCGGTGCAGGAGTCGCCAACGGCACGAGAACGACATCGAGTGGCGTGCTGACGCCGGGCACGAGCACGACGCCTTCTGACGTCGGGAGGTATCCGTCCTTCGAGTACGCGAGAACGAGACTTCCGGGCGCCGAGAGGTTGGGCAAGCTGTACGTTCCATCCGCGGCGCTGGTGGCCGCCGAGGCGTTCACGCTCACGCGGACGCCGCCCACCGCGTTTCCACTCAGGTCCGTGATGGTCCCGCCCACTTGGCCTGAAACCGACAACGAGTCGGGACCGGGTGCGTCCGACAAGGAGGCGGAGTCGATGGTCGTCGCGTCGGACATCGTGGCCGAGTCCGCAGTAGCCCCGTCCGAGGGGATGCTGGAGTCGGCGGTGGCGCTGTCCGAGCCGTTGCTGGAGTCGGTGGCGCTGTCCGAGCCGTTGCTGGAGTCGGTGGTGGCGCTATCGGGTTCGCCGGCGCCCGTCGTGCCGCTGCTATTGCACCCCGACGCGAGCACTATGCAGGCGGCGCCGATTTCGACTGCCCGCACGACCGACCCACAAGACGCTTTCGAGTTAGACTTCTTCATCATGAGCTCGCCAATCTACAACGGTCACTTGGCGGAATGCGCACAGGAAATTGATCCAGGGAGTGCGCAACCGTACACCGAAGGGCTCGATAGGATGAGTGGGGTCGGCGACCTACCAAGCGGGGCCATACTGCACAGGAGCAGCTATTGTTGCGTCGAGCGCGCGTGCGGCACGCCGGGGCCAGTACGGGTCGCGAAGCATCTCGCGCGCGAGAAAGACGAGATCGGCCTCCGGGTGTGATTCGGCCTCGCGCCTCCACAGCGCTGGCCTCTGTCATCACCGGCCCCCGCGCCGCCGACCGCACGGCTTCCGAGGTGGACCAGATGCCGCGGCGTGGGATGTCCCTCGCGCGACGAGTACTGGCACATCGGCGAGACGACGATTCGGTTCCTCAACGTGATGGCGCCTAGTGTGAGCGATTCGAACAGGTGCATGCGTTCTCCTTGGATGCTCAGTGCCGCGCGCCGCCGAGCGGCCATCGATCAAGGGCGACAGTCCCTCTTCGGGAGGGGCTCAACAACCCGCCCTCCGAAACCGTAGTAGCCCAGTATTGGAGGCGAAGTCGATGAACCAACGACGCATACGGCTGTCGCGGAGCATCAAGACACGCCTGACGGCCCTGGTATTGGGCGTTTTGCTCGCTCACCTTCGGACCACGATTGCCGCCTGCATGCACGATTCAGCTGGGCCGATAAGGCCTTCTATGTGACCGCAGGCGCTTGCTTCCTCGACCCCTCTTTCACTGCCTAGCCGCGGCACCCCTTCGCGATCGATCCCGCCGTGGACTATTCGAGAGAGTCGACCACGCTCGTCGTCTTCGAATTGGCTGAGGTCGAAGGCGGCACTCTTCTCACTATTACGGAATCAGAGTTCGACGGCATCCCGCTGGCTCGTCGCGCCCAAGCATGTGCCGCCAACGAAGGAGGGTGGACTCATCAAACCACACTCATCGAAAAGTACATTTCGCTTGTCGCGTAGTAGCGCGGGACGACGTGGTGCGGGCGAGGATGATCGCCGCCCGAGGCAAAGGGCCTGATCAAGGGCCACGGTTCTGCTCGGCGAAGGGAGCGTTTGATGACAGCTCGAACGAGCTCCTATAGGGTAGCTTCATGCTCGGGGAGAATAGCTTCGTTGCGTTCGTGGCCACCACCGACGGAAACCGCGCCCGACAGTTCTACGGCGAGGTGCTGGGGCTCAAGGTTATCTCCGACGACTCCTACGCGGTGGTTTGCGACGCGGGCGGCACGACGTTGCGCATTCAGAAGGTCGAGTCGTTCCGACCGCAAGGGTTCACCGCCCTCGGCTGGGACGTCGCCGACATCGAGGCTACGGTGGACCGTCTCGCGGCGCGGAGCGTCCAGTTCGAGCGCTTCCAGGGAATGGAGCAGGACGCGCGCGGCATCTGGAAGGCGCCCAGCGGTGCCCGTGTCGCGTGGTTCAAGGACCCCGACGGCACTGTGCTGTCGCTGACACAATCGTGAGGCGGAGATCTGTCTCGGGGGACTCGCTTATCCCTGGGCTTGTTTGGCGCGCCGCTGCATCTCCTCAGGTGACACGTCCTCCTTGTGCGTCGCGACCCACCAGATATCGCTTGGCAAGTGGTAGTCCGTTTCCCCAACGCGATGTGATAAACGGAGCGCCTGTCATCATCTTCAGCAAGGAAGCCGAGACAGAGCGCGCGTAGTGTTCGAAAAATCGTCGCGGCTAGTCATGCGGAGGCACAAGGGTAGAACTTCAGTTGCCCACCGAGGCGCATCGAGCAACGAATTACCCCCGACGATCCGTTGTCGTTGTATGGCAATGCTCGCGGACGAATGCGTCCTCAAGTCCGTCGAGGAATTCTTTCACCTGGCGCCCCCCGCTTGCGGTTCGGTAGTCTCGCCAGCGACGACGCGATTTTTCGTGTTCGGATCACGCACTGACACATCGTAGCCGGGTCATCGCCCGGGAGAGCCCGCGGGTCGGGCTGTGGGACAGAATTGCGGGCAACATGTATACGGATGAGTTGCCCCACTGTTGCCCCGCCGTGGGAGCATTCGGGAGGACTCGAACGGAAGCGGGAGGACTCGAGGTCCTGGAGGAAGCGCAGGGAAGTCGAACACTTGGACGAAAAGACGAGCCGTCACGCCTAATTGCGGATTGTCGCTTCTCAGAATTCGATTCCCGGCGCCTCCACTAAGTAACTAATATTGTTCATGTATTAACGCCTGTGGAGCAGGGCAAGTGGTTTCAAACCACCCCTCTTCGAGGCGCTTCTTGGGGACCGGCGTCGGGACCGATCCCGGTGCCGACCGCCCCCGAGTTCTGACGAAGACGACAGGCAACCCGGGAGAGCCTGGCGAGCCCTTGGACACGTCGCGCGGGGTCCCGTCCAAACGGGGGCTTGGACCCGGTTTGCGCGGAGGCGGTCGCTCGCTCCACTCGGTCTGATGCCGGGCGGCATCGAGTCGTCAATCCCGATGCGGGCGAGGAGCTTCACCGTGTAGCTGCCCGTTGCAGCTTCCTCGATGTCTTCGCAGACTACGCCATTCAACTGGCGCGGCGAAAGACCTTCTCATTGTGCCACTCTAGGGCTGACGCGCTTGGACGAAGACCGGGGGAGGCCGGCAATGCGATAAGCCGCTTGCCATCGTACGGGTAGTAGCGCTTTCCGTTGTGCCAATCGGTACTCAAGTGCGGTGAGACCCGGACGATGTGGTCTGGCGTAACAGTCACGTATCCAAGATCGAAAAGGGTGTGGAACTCCTTGGTCAGAAGCAGTCCATTTTGGATATGGTTGCTTTGCGGGCCGAGGTATGGCTGGATATGCGCGGCATCGAGCACAGGCTCGGTGTGTTCGCCAGTGACGGCGCAAGAGCGCCCGTAGGCGTCCAGCAACCGGGCGCGAAATGCACCCTGTCCTTCGCGCACGGCGATGTCTCGCGGCTCGATGAGGCGCTCGTCGCCCATGAGCGGCTCGAAGGGCGTCTCGTCCAGGTCACGAGGAATCAACTGATCGGAGGCCTGCATTTCCGACAGGAGGCGAACCGCCTGCGCTGAGTCCGTCTCCGTTTTCCCTTGTACGATATTTCGCGCCCACCCTTGATCTTCTCCCCACGGGATCCAGCGTGCCTCGGGCCAGAACTGGACCGACCGAAGGATCGTGCAACCGATGGGTGCGCGCTCTGCCGTCCCCGAGAGAAGATCGACTCCGCGATACTCGCCAATGCGGTGCAGGAAGCTGTGACGCTCGGGAGCCCCGTTCTTCCATGTGAAGCACTGCCAGGCGACATCGAGATCGAGCGAGGTGAAGTGCGCGAAGAAGCCGTAGCCAGCAATTGCGTTCACAGGCGATTTCAGTCGGAAAAACACTGGCTCGCCGAGGTCCATGTGCTTCATCGGACGGGTCGACTTTGGTGACCAGAAGTTCACCTCGTCGAGATAGTCGCCGTCGGATCGGCTCGAGAGAAAGTCGAACCACGCTTTGTCGGTGACTGCGATGAACGGGGATGGACTGGGATTGCTCACGCTCCGTACCGACTCTCAGACATGACCTTGCGCACCGCACTTCGTCGCTCTTCAAGACTCTTGTGGCGCCAGTTCATTTCACCAGCTTGGCGACTCGGAGCCGCTCTCCATGCGCGTATAACACGGACACGCTTCCACTAGCCGTGACCGTCGCAATCATGGGCGCCTCCCACCGCCGAACGGCTTTCACGATTCGAGGGAGCGCAGTGACGAACACAGAAGCCATACGAGGTCCAGCCATGTCGCCGCGCCCGAGCATAAACGCTGCGACGTTCGAGGACAGAAGGGCTCCTCGCTCGAGGGCGTTCGTCCGAATGCTCGCGTCCTTCGTGAGCACGACCCATCGTCGCCCCCCGACCACTTGAAGCCAGTCGACGTCGCGCGCATCCGGTGCGAACACATCGTCGTGTGCGACGACGTCATGACCCGCCGCACGGACCGCACCGGCAACGCCTGGTCCTCAGAGGGACCGATCGACGAAGAATGTGAAAGGCTCAACCAGTCTCACGGAGCTCGCATCGCAGCGCGTCGTGGATCAGATCGACGGCGACTCGGTAGTCCGAGGCGAGTTCGGCCGGCGACTCTCCAGCACGGTAACGCTCCACCACGACCTCGACGCGAATCCCCGTTCCGGCGAGGGTCGGACACCCGAAACCGCGTTCGGGATCGATGACGATGCTCTTCGGCTGGTGTTCCGTCGCGCTTCGGACCAGGGGAAAGATCCGCACGGCGAGACCGTCTCGGTCCCAGTCGACTCGGCGGAGGCTCATCTCAAGAGCGCCGCGCATGGCAACCTGGCCATCCCTCGACGCGTTGACCAGTTTGCCCCAGTGTTCAATGAAAAGGTCCACTCCGTCCGTCTTGAATCTCGCATGGATGAGTGGTCGATCGAGGTGGAGCTCCGTCTGAACGTATCCGATGGCCTTGCGAACGCGCTGCAGGGCAACCCCATGTCCACGGCGGATCGCAGCGAGCACGAACGCTTCCACCAGATGGGAGAACGCGAGAAGGCGCGGTTGCGAGGGCGGCAAGAGGATCAGGCCTCGACTGGACGGCCTGTCGCCGCGAATCCATGTCTTGAGCGTGCTGACGGGGACGCGGACCAACGACGCAGCCTCAGCCACCGTGTATGCCGGCACTGCGCGAGGATCGGCGTCATTGTCAGCTTGGGTGACTCCCATGGCGCACCGCAAGATACCATGAGAGCCGTAGGCTACGCGCGCCACACCCTTGAGCACCCGTTTCCAGTCGCCGCGGCCCCACGTCATGCTGAGCGCGCGGGCGGTCGCACGCGGCGAAGCGCCGCCGGGGTCAACGCTGCTGGCCGCATCGCGGACCACGTCGGGCCGACCGCCGTCCGGATCGCCCACCGGACCCACGCGCGACCTCAACATCGTGGGCGCGCGCGACCAGAAGCTCGAGCACGGCCATCGCGCGCTCGTAGGCGCCCTCGCCGATCGCAAGCTTCGCAGCCAGCCCCAATGCATCCTCTACTGTCCGAGGAGCCGTCGCCGCGGCCGACTCGAGCGGAACCGACCTTGGTGTATCTCGAGCTCCCTCCGCTTGCCCGCCAGCCTCCGAGCGATGCTCGCCACTGTCAAGCGTCGGCATGCCAATTTCGACCGCTGCTGTCACGTACCGAACAAGGAGTGAACGCATGAATTTGCCCCCGCAATCGGGGTTGCGACGGTCGTGCCGGATTGGCGATGTCACCTCCCCATTGACGCACCAGTTGATCACTTTCGGTTCCCTTTGGGCCCCATGGGAGCATCGGGCCCATGGTGACGTTTGGGCTCCATGTGCAGCAGGAAAGTATGCGGACCTATTGGGCGGTTCTCCCAAGCCTGGCGATACTTGGCGCCCTGGTATTCAGCGGCGCAATGCTCGACTTCGTCGATCGCCGACCAAGCGCGCAGAACGCCAGCACCATGCTCCGATTCGTCGGCTTCGTTGGCTGCGAACAGAATATCCGTCGGATGGTCGATGCCCATGACGACGCGCTCGACATGCCGCAGTCGGTCGCGTAGCAGAACGAGCCCTCCTGCCATTTCGGTGGCGAAATGCAGCAAGGTCTCGCCTGACGCTCGCCGACATCATCTACAGGCTGGTCGAGCAGGCGAAGCTTGCCTCGCCCGCTTCGCCGATTTCTTAATGGACGCCGCTCAGGAGGCCAAGCACTCAGGGATAGGATCAGTACCGGATGGCTGGGTGCTTCACGGAGGGGCGCGATGGATGCCTACTACTTCGAGGGCTCATTGGTTCTTGAGCAACTGGCAGCCATCGGGCGAGTTGACGACTTCTTCGACGCGGTCGACTCTGACGACATCGAGCGGGCTATCTCCCTTATGAAGAAGGCGAAAGTGGACGCCAAGACCATCGCAGCGGTTGTCAGGAAGATGCAGGACAGCGACGGCGAGCACTGACCGCCGAGCCGCCATTTCGTGTCGCCGTCAACGCACTCCGTCTCGACCAGAGCTGCGAGCTCTCAGAAGCGGGTCGTCGGACCGGGAACGGGTTGACGGGAAGCCCCGCACAGATCCATCATGAGGGCATGCCGTTCGGTCGCTGGTGGCGCTGCCCCTTCTGATTCGGACGTTTCCATTCCATCGAGAGAGGAGAAGCGCCCGCCCGGCGCTCCGTCTCCGTGATGTCACGTGGTGTGCGAGCCCGCCCGGCGATGTGCACGCAACCATGAGTCAGCAGCACTACACATTCGGAGACAACGATCGCGCAGCGCAGCGGTTGCGGAGCCTCGCAGCAGTATACGAGTCAACTTCCGCAGCCCTTTTGGCACGTTTCGCCGGATCCTGCCCACAGCAAGTCGCTGATCTAGGAGCAGGCCTCGGATTCACCACACGGCTGGTGCACGAGATCACGGGCGCGCGGGCGACGATTGGTCTTGATGCATCAGCGCGGTATGTCGCATTGGCGAATACGAATGCGCCGTCGGGTATACGGCACATCGTCCACGACGTGACGCAGGCTCCCTTTCCGGGCGGAGAACCGGACTTCGTCTACGCGCGTTTTCTCCTGACGCATTTGGCCCAGCCCGGAGTGGTGCTCGCGACGTGGCACGAGGCGAGCGCACCCAGCGCAATGCTGGTGCTCGAAGAAACCGCGGAGCTGACCAGCGAGCACCCGGCGCTGCGCCGCTATTACGGCATGGTCGAGGCCATGCAGGAATACTATGGCCAGGCCTTGCGGATCGGTCGAGCGCTCGCCGAACTCGCGACCGGCTCCGGCTGGCGCGTCATCGATCACCACGTTACCTCGGTGCCTATCTCGGGCAGCCAGATGGCCAAACTTCACGTCGAAAATATCCGGACCTGGAAGAACGATCCTTTCGCCATGAGCCATCTCGATCCCGACGATGTGGCGGAAGTGGAGGAACGACTCGACGCGATCGCCGAAGGTTGTGACGAGGCGTCGGTCCTCGCTGCCATGGGCCAACTCGTGGCCCTTCGATGAGGCATCGCGTGCGCCCGCTCGGCAGGTATCTAGGCAGCGGTTGTGCGCGGACCGAAGCACCGGCGGCGTCTTGCGAACCCGCACAAGAGGCGCCTATGCCGACCCAGTCAATGCCTTCTCTACCTCGGCAAGAAGCTCGCGCCAGCCGGCTTCGCGAAGTTGTGCGCCATCGGAGCGGTCGAAGAACGCCCCCTGCTCGGTGAAGAGGAGGCGCGTCCCTCCGTTCTCCGACGGCGATAGCTCCACCGTGGCCAGCGACGCAGACATCCGGTAGTCGCCGACCAACATCGAATAGGCGAAGACGATTCGCCGATTCGGCGCGATGTCGAGGTAGACGGTGTCATTACCCATCTTGGTGCCGGCGGGCGGCGCACCTTGTGGACCCCCAGTGAACGTGAAGCGGCTCTTCTCGAAGCCGCCGACTCGAAAGTCAGCGGAGTACTCATCGCCGGTGAGTCCCTTCGCAGCCAGAAACCACTGGCGCTTGATCGCGGGGTCGGCGAATGTGGCAAATACCCGCGCAGGAGGCGCCGAGTAGGTGCGTTCGATGGTGAACGTGCTGTGAACGACTGGTTTCTCGGTCATGGCTTCTCCCTCTTCTTACGGGGCGATGGTCGTTTCGGTGTCTCGTCTTCCGCGAGAAGCTCGCCCAGGCGGTCGAACCGGCGCTCCCAAAGCGCGCGGCGTTCGGAGATCCAGCGTTCCGCCACCTTCAACCCATGCGGCTCAAGGCGGCAGGTTCGGATGCGACCCACCTTCTCGCTCTGGATGATGCCGCTCTCCTCCAGCACTTGGATGTGCTGCACGATTGCCGCGAGGGTCACGTCGAACGGTTGCGCCAAGTCGCTCACTGACATGGGTCCCGCGCTCAGTCGGTCGACCAGTGCCCGACGCATCGGCTCCGCCAGAGCGTGGAAGACGCGATCGACGACGACATTGTTTAGCATCGGCTTGATTATTGGGCGCTCCTTCCAGACTGTCAAGTGATAGCTTTAGTATTCCGGGAGGGCGAACAGCGGGCTTCGCTCCGAACAAGGAGTGGGGACCCAATCCGACCCCGCCTCCTCCGGCACCCAGCCTCGTGGCGCAGCACATCGTCGCAACCGTTCCCAGGCTGTGCCTCCAATAACGCGATAGTTCGATTGCATCTCACGTGGGCACGGCTATCAGAAACTGCAACAGGGAGGTTGCACATGGCGACCGACAAAGATCGCATCGAGAAGAAGATCCTGCTGCGCGCACCGCTCGGGCGGGTGTGGCGGGCGGTGAGAGACGCGCGACAGTTCGGCGCCTGGTTCGGCGTAGATTTCGACGGGCCCTTCGTGCCTGGCGCTCGCATGACCGGGAGGATCGTTCCGACCACCGTGGACGAAGAGGTGGCCAAGCTTCAACAGCCCCACGAGGGGAAGGCCTTCGAGGTCACGGTCGATCGGATTGAGCCCGAGCGAATCTTCTCGTTTCGCTGGCACCCCTTCGCGATCGATCCCGCCGTGGACTATTCGAGTGAGCCCACGACGCTCGTCGTCTTCGAGTTGGAAGAGGTCGAAGGTGGTACTCTCCTGACCATTACGGAATCGGGCTTCGATGGCATACCGCTCGCCCGTCGTACTCAGGCGTTTACCGCCAACGACGGAGGGTGGAATCATCAGACCAAGCTCATCGAAAAGTACCTCGCACGCGTCGCGTAGGGAAGCTTCATGCTCGGCGAGAACAGCGTCCTTGCGTTCGTGGCGACCACCGACGGAAGCCGTGCCCGGCAGTTCTACGGCGAGGTGCTTGGGCTCAAGGTCATCTCCGACGACCCCTACGCGGTGGTTTGCGACGCGGGCGGCACGACGTTGCGCATTCAGATGGTCGAGTCGTTCCGACCGCAAGCTTTCACCGCCCTCGGCTGGAACGTCGCCGACATCGAGGCCACGGTGGACGGTCTCGCGGCGCGGAGCGTGCAGTTCGAGCGCTTCCAGGGAATGGAGCAGGACGCGCGCGGCATCTGGAAGGCGCCCAGCGGGGCCCGTGTCGCATGGTTCAAGGACCCTGACGGCAATACGCTCTCTCTCACCCAAAGCTGACGCCGTCAGAGTGCCCACCTCAACCGCGTGAAGAAACGATGCCGAAGGATTCCGCGATCGCTTGCCAACTGGGAGTCTTCTCCCCCGAGGAACGCCAGCGATACCAGACGGTGCGCAAGCGGATCGAAGCCGCCGTCATTCGGATCGTCGAAGTCGACGGTGGGTACGTCCTCCACCTGCCCGACGACGACGTCATGCTTGCCGTGGTCGCGGAATGGATCGCCCTGGAGCGCCGTTGCTGCCCGTTTTTCGAGTTTATCGTTTCGGTGGGCGGGTCAGAGCCGTCGATTCGGGTGGCGATGACGGGTAGCCAGGAGGTCACGCGGTTCCTGGAGACGGAGCTGCGGTTGCGCGCGGTTTCGCCGAGCACTCTTCTACGCCACAAGCGGTCGTGAGCACTTTTGTGGAACCCACCCTCGCTTCTCGTTCGACGGCCCGTTTCCGCGAAGACCACGAGGGGCATCTCGATCGCCTCGGAGTTCGAGTGCGAACGAAGGGCTCATGGCGCCATCCCCTAGATGGCCAGCTTGCGCAGGCGCTTGATCTCGGGCTTTGCCGGCAGCGACGATTTTCCGAATCCTCCGGCGCTCGACCAGGCTTCTCCCGTCAGAGGCAATCATGAAGCACAACGTTGGAAGCTGGGACCGAGTTCTTCGAGCCCTCATGGGGGCTGCCATGCTGGCGGGCGCGCTGGTGACGCCCTTCTCGTTCGCGGTTCGCGTGCTGGTGTTCGGTGGAACGGGCGCCTACATGCTGATGACGGCGCTGTCGGGCACCTGCCTCGGCTACAGGATGATGGGCCTGTCCACGTGTCCTCTTCGTCCAAAGGGCGAGGCATCGTGAAGGAACCGTCGCACGACCACGTCCTGCGGGCTGCGGCTGCCGGCGATGACGTCGCCCTTGCCGAGCTGGTACGCGCCTACCACGACCGAGTCTATCGCTTCGGACTGCGGGTGTGTCGTGATGGCTTCGACGCCGACGACGCCGTGCAGGAAGCGTTCAGCAAGTTGGCTCGCCGCCCGGAGGTAGCCCGTGACCAGAGCGTCCTCTCCTGGCTGATGACCGTGGTGCGCAACTCCTGCGCCCGGATGCTGCGTCCCTTCCTTCGAGAGAAGCGCGTGCTGGGAGAGCGATTCGCCGATGTTGATGCCGTCCCGACGGAGGGCAACGACCCGGAGCAGACCCTCGAACGCTGGCGCTTGGTCCACGCTGTCCATCAGGCCATCGCCTGCCTTGATCGCGCGTCGCGCGAAGTCCTCGTGATGCGCGACCTAGAAGGGTTGAGCGGGGAGGAGGCTTGCGGTGCCCTCGGCTTGACGGAGGCGGCGATGAAGAGCCGCCTGAATCGGGCGCGAAAAGATCTTCGCCATCTCCTCGCCAAGGCGGGCGCAGTGCCAGCGGACTCGGGGTGGAATTGATGTTCGCGAGCAGAAGCCTAATTGAGCACCTTTTCCGTGCAGCTCTGGGCATCGGCGCGCTGATCGCGTCGTGGCTGCTGGCATCGTCATCGCCCATCATATCGCTCGGGCTGATCGCGGTCGCCCTGACCGCCTTTCGCGGCTGCCCCACCTGTTGGACGGTCGGTCTGGCCCAGACGGCGATGGCCACGCTCGGCTGGAGGCGGAAGCCTCGACGCTGCGCCGATGGAAGCTGCGCCGCCGGGAGCGAGCGATAGCCCGCCGATGGGGAACAACTTCGTTGTTGTCTGTGTCCACATCGGCGGACGGTGGCTTTCATAGACCGAGGCGACATCGACGAACTGGTGCGACGCTGGACGGAGGCCATCGCGGTGGAACGGCTGGATATTTTCGACGAGCTGCTCGCCGACGACATTGTCGATCGAAGCGGATCCACTCCGATGAGCGGCGTCCATTTATTCACGGTTCGGGCAGGCGCAGTGTGCGCTGCCTTCGCGGATATCACGATCGATGTCGATGACCTCATCGTCGAGGGAGACGCCATTGCCTGGCGATGGTCATTGACCGGTACGCACGTCGGAGCCTTTGCCGGACTCACTCCGACGGGTCGTCGCGCCACACTCCGCGGCGTCAACTTTCAGCGCCTCAAGGGCGAGAGGGTGATCGAGCACTGGACTCTGACCGATGTCTTCGGCGCCACGATGGCCCTCCGCTCGTAATCCAGGCGACCGAGGGGCGCTGCCAGCTGTCCGGACGAAAGGCCCGGCGCAAGATCAGATCAGGTCTTCGAAGCGATGGCGGTGGTGGTCATGCCCCACGCGATGTGCGCCCAGATTCGCTCGTGAACGAAGTAGCCAATCGTCGTGTAGACGTTGCTGACGACCATGAAGCCCAGCGCGACCTCGACCTTGTGCGTGAAGATGTAGATGGCGAGGAAGTCGAGACACACGATAGCGACGCGATAAGTGAGTGCCTTGACCAGGGAGCGCTTGCGCGAGACGGCAGGTTGGGCGGGCATGAGCCTCGGATAGCCCTTGCACTGGACCTTGCCAATCGCGACGCCCTCATGCCGCTGGTTGCACATTCTCTCGAACGACGCTCGGATGGCGTGCCGCAATTCGAAGGAGCGCCAGCGCAGGTCCCTCCGGACTTCGGCGATCCTGCTCCCAGTTGCGAAGCGTGCACAACCTGATCAGTGCTGACGAAAGCGTATGGCTCAATCAGCTTGCGGGCGGAAAGCTCTCGGATGCGCAAGCGCTGGCGTTGGTCGTGGCGCGGCGCACCGGATCCGTCACTAACGCGATCCTTCGGGACGTGAGGGGGCTCGACACGCTGGCAGCCAGCTCGAAGCTCCGCCAGCTCCGCGATCAGCGGTTGCGCCCCTTGTCATCACGCTCGGCGAGGAGGTCTGGAACACCTTGCTGGCGATCCCCTCGCTGCGTGCTCGCCCTCCGAGACCGAGCTTCACCAATCTCTACGGAGAGGCCTACGGGACCACCGGCAGTCTCACGGTGAACGGACGCGAGGTGGAATGGCTTCCGCTGGTACACCCCGGCTTGGTCACGGGCAAACCCGACCCAACAGGCGACGTCCCTTCGGGAGAGCGCACCGTCAGCGGTTGGGCGACACTTCACGCGCGCCGGGCGGACGTACAGGTGCGGGGCGAACCACCAGTCCAGAGATTCCTTCGCCACAAGATCTGCTGGCATCGATGTCGCTCGCGTCGTCGAGAATGTCGAACGCCTCGCCGAGTCTGTCACTTTTCCCGCCGAGAGCCCGCCATCGTCACCCGTCCCATTGACGAAGCTGTCGCCAAAGAAGCAGATCCGCATGTCGTTTCTCGCACTGTCGGGAGCAACGCTGCGCTCAGCGCTTCTCGGCAGGGATTCCTCTTATGTTGGCGGAAAACTGCCAATGGGCGATTGGATCGACGGGGCGATGCTTGACCTTGGTGCTCGGGGGGTAGGCTCCGAGGAAATTATCGCCCTTATGGTTTCGTGACGGTCTGATCGGGCGCAATGAAAAGCCCCCGCCGCAGTTCGGGCACACGTTGTTCAGCACTGTCTCGACGCAGGATCGGCAAAAGGTGCACTCGAAGCTACAGATCATCGCTTCGGTAGAAGCCGGCGGCAAAGCCTTGTTGCAGTGCTCGCAAGTGGGCCGCAGTTCCAACATCTTCACGGGCTCCTCGCGTACTTACGATGTCCTTGAGTCCTGTGGTGTTGCCAAGCAACGGTCCACCATGGGTTCGCCTTGTTGCGGTTCACCGGTCCGTCTCACTCTCGCGACGGGCCCGCCTACCGCCGAATACGTGCATGGTTCGTGTGCCGGCGATGGCTTCGACACTCTGCGGGATGCCCTTCGGAATGACGAGCTCTTGACCCACTCGCATCTCGATTCTCTTCCCACCGAGGACGATCGTGCACTGACCTCAGATCCCCTACGGATGTGGCTTGTCCCCCGTTGCAAGCATCCCCACGAACTGAGCGATGCGGCGGGCACGCGTCTCCGGCTTCTTGGCGTTGTGCACTCGCCAAAGGATGGCGTACCGATTTTGAGCCTCCAGCTTGGCGAAGAACTTCTCGGCGTGGGGGTTGGCGATGCATCGGGAGCCGACGAAGACGCCGAGCTTGTCGAACCGCAGGTCGGGGATGAGGCGAAGCGCTTTCTCCCAGTAGGCGGCGACGCTGGCCTTTCCGCGCAGGATGCCTGACGGCTCTCCCGCGACTTCCACGATGCGCGGCGATGCCATTTCGAAGTCATCCTCGTAGTGGGCGAGGATGCGCGGCAGGTCGTGAGCGTTCCAGCCGGCGATCCATTCCTCGGCAAAGAGCTCGGCAGCTCGCGGCTGATCATCGGTCAACGGTATCACCGCATTCCGAAGGTAGGCCCGTCCCGCGCGAGGCAAGACCATGGACACCGGCAGCTCCCGCTGACGACGTTTGCGGGAGGCTTGCTCGGCGAACACGATATCGGTCGCGCCGCGGTGACCGCGAGTGGAGAATCCCGCTGGAGTTCACGGGCGTCATCCTCGCGCCTTGGAAGCCACAAACTCCAGCCGATTGCCCCAAGGATCGTCGGCGAAGAATTGAGCGCAGTCGCTGATCTCTCGGTCCTCCTTCGTCGCAACGCCGGCGGTCTGGAGACGCAGCCTGAGCGCATCCAGTGAACCTTCGTCGGTCAGGCGAATCGCCGGATGTGCCTTCTTGGCGGCGTGGAAATCCGCCTCGATGCCGATGTGTAGTTGCTGGGCGCCGCATTGAAACCATAGCCCGCCTCGGAGAGCGAGCGCTGTAGGTTTGGGCAGCTCGCGGAGACCGAGTAGCTCGCCGAAAAAGCGACGTGCTTGCGCCTCGCAGCCGGCAGGCGCGGCAAGTTGCACGTGGTCGATCCCTTGAATTGGGTCGGGGTTCGTCACGGTGCTCCAAGTGTACCTTCGGGCATTGAGTGGCGCTCTCGTTTCCCGGAGGTGTGCGTGTGCGGCTGGTCAATCTCATCGATTATACGCGAAGCGGGATGGTCGGAGCCCCCGAGCGGCTACGCTGCCTCCGGAGTCGATGAGTCCGAACTGGAGACGAGTCTCGCTCTTCTACGTCGTCACCTTCGCCGTGACCCACGTCATGTCGCTCGGCTACGTGATGAGCGGCGGCTCATGGGGCAGCCCGTCCTCGTTTGCCGTGGCCAATGCCCTGATGCTGTGTCCGGCGCTTGTGGCGTTGAGTCTTCAGCGGTTCGTCTTCCGAGAGCCGTTCGTCGAGCAGTTCGGGCTGCACTTCCGTCCCAACCGGTGGTTCGTCTTCGGGTGGCTCCTGGCGCCCCTGGTGATGATCGCTGCCTTGAGCTTCTCGCTATTGCTTCCGCATGCTCGGTATGCGGGAGACATGGGTGGATTGCCACCAGAGATGGCTTCGTTCAAGCGGCTGGTGACCGCAATCGGCATTCCTCCTGTCGCCAGCATGCTGCTGATCGGTCTCGCCCTGGGACCGACGCTCAACGCTGTCGGCGGGCTCGGCGAAGAGATTGGCTGGCGTGGGTTCCTCTACAAGGAGCTGGGCTCGCTCGGTTTCTGGCGGTGCTCGCTCGTGACGGGGCTGCTCTGGGCCCTATGCCATGTTCCGCTTCTCCTTGAGGGCTATCCCGATCCGCGGCACCCAATTGCTGGGGGCATCGGAGTAATCGCCTTCGCCATCTTGCTCGCCCCCGTGCTCCACTTCCTTCGCTGGCGATCCGGATCGGTGGTGGTATGCGGCATCCTTCATGGGACCATGAGCAGCACGCGTCTCATCAGCGTGGCGTTCGTTCGCGATGCCGGACCGTGGGGCAACGCTGCCATTCCGATGGCGCTGGTGCTGGCGAACGCTGCGCTATTGGTCTGGCTCCGACATGTCGACCGAAAGGCTAGGCTCGCTGCTGGAGTCGCCGGACAGGAATGACCTTCGCCTTGATATTGGCCAGATCCGAACCTGAGTCGCGCGACGCATTGGCGCAGCGGAGCTGTCTACCGTGAACCGAGGTGGAGCCGATTGCCCTCCGAGTCCTTGAACATGACCGAGGTGCCCCACGGCTCCTTCTTTGGCGGAGCCGTGAACTCGACGCCGCGCGCTTTGAGGGTCTCGTAGGTGCCGACGACGTCGTCCGCCCATAGTGAGAGCGGCACGAACGTTCCGACGCGGTCCTCGTGACCTTGTGGCGTGAACAGGGTGATGAGAGTTTCGGCTCCGGGGATCCTGAGTTCGATCCATCGCTGGCCTTCGGGCCCCATCGGTTGATCGGTGTTGACCGTGAAGCCGAGCGTCTCGGTGTAGAACTCGAGTGCGCGCGTCTGGTCCGCCACCGGGATGCTCACGAACTTGATGCCCTTGATCATGTCCACGCCTCCATAGGGTCGGGCACCGTAGCGCGCCGAGTCTGTTGTACCCTTCGGCGCTCTCCTCTATTCCAGTCCTCGCACAAGCAGGACGTGTTCATCTGCAACAGCAGTTGGCGCTGGTCGCTTCTGTCGAGCGGCAACCGACGCGCCGCTGCTATCGCTCTCCTCGTCAGCCACGGAGGCACGGCGATCATCACGCGCAGCGCGGACGTTACCAACAACCGCCTCATGCAAGCGTCCGGGCAAGATGCGCCGAATGAGCGCACGTTCGACTACTATCTGGCGCACGAGATCGCCCACGAGATGACCGCCGATTTCCTTGGGGGCAGGGCCTCTCGCCGGCTGCCCGTTTGGGTGAGTGAGGGCTACGCGGACTACGTCGGGCGGGGGACACAGTTCGACTATGCGGATGCTCGCGCGGCTCTCTTGGGAGATGCGTCCGGGCGGCGTTCACCTCCACAGAGCGGCTTCTATCTTCGCTACGCCCTCTTGGTTGCGCACCTTCTCGACCGCGAAGCATGGTCCGTGGAGGACCTGCTTCGGTCCCCGCCCCAAGAGGCGGCGGTTGAGGCTCGCGTTCGAGCCGGGCTTGTCGTCTCACACAAGTGAACGGAATTGGGGGAATGGGATTTTCCGTGGAAAGCGTCTGGGTCTTCCTTCCGCTATTCGGCGCCTTCGTCGCGCATGCGCCGGTGTTGCGGTTCGACTTGCTCCGCACGCTGGCCAGGCAAATCGACCACGGCGCCTTTCGGGGCAAGAGGCTGTCTCGCGCGCCGACCTATGAGTAGAAAGGATGGATGGGAAGACAGGCAGCCGTCGTGCTTTACTTGCTCGCGCTGGTAGGCGTCGTGGTCGGCGCGGACGTGCTCTTCCTCAGGAACCGGTTCTGGGAGCGGTTGATCGTGAACGTCGGAATCGTCCTGGTGTTTGCGGCGTTCTATTTGAGGATCGTGAAGCGTCCATGAGCACAGCCGCTGCAATGCCGATCGTCCAGCTCCACGGCGAACCTGAATCAACGCTTGTGAATCGCGAAAACGGCTCCTTCAGCCTTTCAATGCTAATTCGATCGGTCGCACCGTGGATGAACTTAGAACCGCGCCCGTTAGCTCGACGATCGTCCCGCCCGGTCGGAAATCGCTGTACCGAGCCCAAGTCGGGCGGACACGGACGTAGGTAATGTCCTCCCACGTTTGCCGGTCCACGCCGTCTGGCCACGTGGCGAAGTAGACGTTCTTGAGCCGGTCAAGGTCGGCGCCGCTTGGCTCGTCGGCGACTCCGGCGATCTGGACGGTCTGCTCCTCGTCCCAGCCGACCACGAGGGCGGTACGAGCGTTGTGGCGTAGGTTCGTCATCTTCCGCGTTGTCCCTATCGTGTCGAACACGAACTCCAGGTCGTCGGTCACGGCGAAGCCGACGACTGCGGCTTGCGGGGCACCCGCGGATGAGACCGACGCCTGCACGCAGAGTCGGTGGTGGCGGAGGAAGGCGAGAAGCTCGGCGCGAGTCACGAGGGATGACGTAGCAGGGACTCTTGGCGTCGAGAAGAGCGGTCGCCGGCGAGCGTCTTCAGCGTCGTTCCGCTGAACGGCTAGTACGAGCACCCCTTCGAGGTCGCCGAGAAGCCGGCGATGACGCTCCCACGGTAGCGGAATGCGGGCAATCGGTAGCTGATGCACTCCTCGACGTCGGGGACAATCGAATGAATGGTATTCCGAAGTTTCTGGAGCAGGGCGCGGCTGCTCGGGGTCACCCCTTCCAGGTACTCGTCGATTGCGGCGTCGCGCCTCATCGGGTCGAGGAGCTTCGTCGGCATCGGACGACAAGCACAGGACGTCTGGTGCTCCCGGTGCCATGCGATGCGCTGTTCGACCGAGGCACCCCTCGGCAAGGCGTGTTTCTCGTGCCACTCCGAGTTCATTGACGTGGTTGGTATGCCTTGCCGGGCGTCGCACCAATTACGAGCACGGTAATTCCTCGTGGACCGGGTAGGATTTTGCGCTTCGTTGACGGACCGAGGCGAACCAGCATGCCCGTGCTCAGGGCGGTCTTCTCTCCAGAAGCGTCCAGCATCCCGTCGCCCTGAAGGACCACGTAGACCTCCTCCTGCCCGTCCCGTTCATGGTCGTGCTCGGGATAGCCCGTGCATCCCGCACCGATTTCCAGGACATTCGTTCCCCATGCGGTCACTCCAAGTTCACGCGCTGCCGAGCGGAACCGGATTCCCGGAATGGCGTTTGGGCCTTGGTAGTACGGGATCTCCCCGATCGTTAGCGCCTTTAATTCGCTCATCGATTCCCTCCAGTTCAGCGTGGCAGCATGACGCGCCCCTCGGCGTCGAGCTTCCAATGCGGGTTGTAGGCCACCTCCCACGGATGGCCATCCGGGTCGGCGAAATAGCCCGAGTATCCGCCCCAGAAGGCCTCTTGCGCCAGCTTGAGGATCTTGGCGCCAGCCTTCCGGGCGCATTCGAGGGCGGTATCGACCTCGGCTTTCGTGCTGACGTTGCGGGCCAGCGTGATGCCGCCGAACCCGGAGCCCTTCGGCGAGATCTGCGCATCTTTGGCCAACAGGTCGCGCGGATATAGGGCCAGGACGATTCCTCCGGCGTCGAGGAAAACAATATGGTCGTTGGATGCGCTCGATGGCGAAAAGCCCAGACCGTCGCAATAGAAGCGGCGGGAGCGAGCCAGGTCGGAAACGCCGAGGGTGACGACGGTCAGCCGAGGAGCGGCAGTCGGGTTCGCTGATATTGGTTGCTTCACGACAACCCTCGCGGACTTTTTGGCGGGCTTCGCCATCTTTCGGGCGCTCATGGGAAGGGCCAGCCTAGACCACGGCTATTGGAGGCAAAGGACTCTTCTCGGTTCTGGAACGCGACGTCAGCGTCAATCCCTCTCCATGATTGGACGCACTTCGACCGTGCCGCCGTTCTGGAGAATCGGACACCCCTTTGCGAGTTCCGTCGCCTGCTCCAGGCTCGACGCGCTCACGATGAAGTACCCCCCCATGAGGTGGTCGCTGTCGAAAGCTCCCTCTTCTACGATGTTCTGCGCCTCCCTCACGCACCGCCCGGCGGCTTCGAGCTGTGCTCCAGTCACGGAGTGACCAGCCTCTTTCAGCCGCTCCGCCCACGCGTGCCACCGTTCGCCGCTCGCGCTCGCTTGCTCGGGCGAGCGCGACGCCGCGAGGAGATGATTCGGTGCCCAGAACAGCAACATGTAGGACTTCATCGAAACCTCCGACCAGAGCGCCCACTCCGGGCGGTGCGACCCGACTTTGACCGATTTACAGGCGTTTGAGCCCGTCCACCACCGGAATTTGCCGCACCACTCTCCAGCTAACGCCGTGGCGTCCGATCCACCTTCGTGTGGGAACCATGCCAACTTGGCGTGACCACCTATGGCCCTTTAGAGTGATCGTCGTGAGCGAGCCCGACAGCATCGCCGAAGCCATTGCGCGCTACCTCCGATCGGGCGAGCACGAGCCCGACCACCCGGAATGGCCTGGTCAGAACTTCTTGGAGAAAGCCACGCGCGGACACGACGACATGCTCGGCGCACTCGTACAGGAGGTTCGGCGGCGAGCCGACGGTCGATCGCACGCCTCGGTTCCCGCCGACCTCGACCTGGTTTCGTGGACGAGGGGCAAGCTGACACCAATGGTTCGGGGCCTCTTCCCTGCTGCGGAGCACGAGGCGGTGCTTTCGCTGTTGGAGCGGTCTGTTGTCTTTCTCACCGCCGACAACATTGAATCGGTTCTCCGCCAGCAGATGTGGCTGCACACTGCGTGGGATCTCGCCAACCTATTCCTGGCGAGCGTGGATGCAGAGCTGCTGGGTCCCGAGGCGCCATCGCTGCTCGGCTTGAGCCAGGAGACGACCTGCTACGTCTCGGCGGACTACTTTACCGACAACGCACGCTTTGCCGACTACGTCATCCACGAAGCGGCGCACGTATTCCACAACTGCAAGCGTGTCACGGCGGGGCTCCCGGAGACGAGGACCCGCGAGTGGCTTCTGCTCCTGGAGTTTCGCAAACGAGAGACATTCGCCTATTCGTGCGAGGCCTACGGATGGATTGTGGAGCACGCCAAGACCAAAGCGGATCGAATGGCCATGAGCGATGAGTTCGCCTCGCGCTCCAGTCGATTCGCCGACGAGCATGTGGACCCTGCGGAGCTCGCCGATATCGTCGGCGAGGCTTGTGAAGCCCGAAACGGCTGGAGGGTGATCCTTCGTCGATGCGCCGAAAAGCGGAGGAGTCGTCGGGAGGCGATGGAGCTACTGATGAATCCGGCGCCATTGACGCAGACGAATCGATAGGACACGCCAAGGTCAACCGCTGGCCAACTTGGCGCTGATGAGGCGGTTGAGCGACACGTGGTTCTCCTCCGCCTCCAGGACCAGCTGCCGATGAAGGAACGGCGGGATGCGCACCTTGAACTGTCCGCTGTAGGTCCGCTCCGAGAGGGGCGAAGGGATGGCTTCGCCGTTCTTCTCCATGTCTCGGAGCACGTCGAGCACCACCTTGCGGATGCCTTTGAGGGCGCTGACCTGCGAGCCCGCCAGCCACGAGAGGCTGGGGAACTCCGCGCAGAGCCCGACGTGTTCGCTGTCCTCCGCCGACCAGACCACCCGATAGCTATACCTGTCCACGATCTTGCTGATGTCCATGTGTCCGGCTCCCGATGGGTTCGAGCCCTAGCTCCGCTTCTTGCCCTTGGGCGCAACCTCCTTCGCTGGCGTTTTGCCCGACTCCGTCCTTCTCGCCTGCTCCGCGCGGTAGCGATCGACCGCCGTCAAGAGTTGCTGCACCTGGTACGCCTTCGCTTTGCCGCCTTTGGATTCCTGCATATTCACACGCGGATCGCCCGCCCACGGCATCTTCCAAACCCGATGGCTAGAGCCGTGTTGACGAGGCTCCCCAAAGAGAGCGCGGGCCACCGTACAAGCATCGACATATCGGACGTTTTGGGGATTGCTGCGCATCTGCTCGATCAGGTCGTCGAGCTTGGCCATGCGTCTATGGTATCACTAATGACACCACGATCAAGCAGTGCCTCGGGGCGAACGAAGAGGCGGCGCGGTTGTGCGTGACCTGCGATAGCGTCTGGTCATGGTCGTCTTACGCTGCACCCGCAAGCTGCTGCCACGTGTGGACGGCGGGTCGCCCAACAGCGGCGAGCCCCCGAAGTCAACGACACGCCTGGGTGACTGGTACGCCAACATCGTGGGTGCTGTCGGTCGACGGCACATCGTCCTGGGAGTCAGTGGAGTCACGCTGCTGCCGGTGCTGGTTCCGGCGGCGCCATACAAGACGATGTTGCCGCGCTTCGCGGAGGCGACGGGCCAGGTTCTTCGAGCGCTCAAAATTGAGGAGGCGAAGGTGGTCGCTGAGGTGAATGCCATGCGCGACATGGTCGTGGCGACGACAAATGATCGCCGGGTGTTGGGCTCTATGAACGACTTCGTTTTCATGCTCGACGGGTACGTCGAGGACCATTCGCTGCAGGGCGTGGCTCTCAAGCTCGCAGAGTCGCCGTGCAGTCCGCTCAAGATGAAGAGCCCGCGTCAGGCCACCCTGGCGCTCTTCGCGACACGGACGCTGCATTTGGTCAGGGGTGTGGTCGATCAAAAGGTCTGAGAAGCGTGGACACCGAGGTAGACATTCGGCATTCGCACTGTGTCCCAGACCATGGCTCGGCATCGTACGTATTTCTTTCGCCGGTCTTGCCGATGTGTCGATGCCTGGCAACATTGAAGCGCCAAACCTCCATGCAATTCATCGATCCGTGCGCCATATCGTTCGAAGACTGGAAAGACGGACTGCAACCTGGCTTTCGCTTCGACTACGGTGAGGACGGCGGGATTCAGCTGACCGTCGAAGTAGAACGCGTGCGTCGCGGGCCAATGATCCGGCTGTGCATACTCGTCGTCGACGACACGCATTCGAGTCACCACAGGCTGCGAACTGGGAGTGCCTTTCGATGTTGCCACGTCGAGCATGAGGAGCCATACACTGCGTTCCGTGTCTATGCCGAGGGCTACTTCGGGCGTCTTGCCAGCTGGCGGAAGGACATCTGCGGTCGGGTTGCTTCTCAAGACCAGAGCGACATCCGTCGCTTCATCGACAGCCATGCGATGCCGGTCTCGCATCCAGCTGGCGATAGGGAGAACTGATCGAGCAGAGCCGGACTGTGGATGCGGGGCTACGGTCGCCCCAGCTATCCTGCGTCCCGAGCAGCGCAACTCAACTCACTCTGACGAGCCTATTGGCAAGTAAGGAAGGAACCGCATGGACCTGTACAATGGATGGTTCAACCTCAAGCCCGGCGTCAGCGACCTCGGGTTTTGCGAGAAGGTGACCGAGTACATGGGCCACTTGAAGGACGAGGGGCTGATTGAGGGCTGGCGCCTCACTCGGAGAAAGCTTGGGCTGGGAATCCCCGAGCTCGGTGAGTTCCACATCGTGATCGAGGTGAAGGAACTGCGACAACTAGAGGCAGCGTTTGAGCGAGTCGGAGCCCGCCGCGAGCCCACCGAGGGGTTTCATTTTGGGGTGAACTCGCTCGTCACGAACGTACGGTTCGCGCTGTATCGTGATTTTCCCGATGAGTTCCGGCACAGGGGCGAGGAACGGTTCTAGCTACGGCGCCAACACCTCGTTCCACTCGCGAATGGTCCAACTCGCTACGACACCGTGGGAGACGAATGGGTCCGCCTTCACGAACCTCTCGGCGGCATCGCGAGTCGCGAGGACTCCCATGGCTCCGCCTGCCGGTTCGTCAGTCAACGGACCGACCATCAGCAGCTCTCCCGCCGAATGAAATTGCTTCCACAGCGCGCGATGCGCCTCAATGTGGATCGGCACTTTGGAGAGGAAGTCAGCGGCAGATTCGTAGATGAGCACGTACTTCATAGGAGGCAGGTTACCTTCCACGCTCGACGATTCAACGATGGGTTGAGACGCGGATGGCAACAAACCATCGCCCGGCGAGGAGGACGTCTCCGCCTCCCATCTCCTGGAGAAGCAGGTCCGGGTCGAAGTAGCGCTTGTAGATCTGCCAACGCGAGCCGTCGCTCAGGACGCGGTCCTGCCACGAGGTGGCGGGGACGCCGTCGCGAAGTGCAGCATCAACGACGATAAGCTCACTCGCGACACGACGCGATTCGGCGAGGAAGCGTCTTCGATCTGTTTCTTCGAGATGCCCGTAGAAATGCCCTGCGACCAGCCGGTCGAAGGCGGCAGGCGGAAACGGCAGCTCGAAGGCATCGCCCTGTACGAAGCGAGCGTTTGGCGCGCGCGAGGCAGCGAGTCGCAGCATCGACTCCGACTGATCCAGCCCGGTTACCGCACCATGGAGAAACTTAGTAAGGAAGCCGGTCCCACACGCCACATCAAGCGTTCGAGCAGCAGGCAGGCTTGTCAGCACGCTGGCGACTGCCAGGACCTCCTCGAACCAGCCGGGTCGCTCTCGCTGGGAGAACAGGCCCTTGCCCTGCCACCAGTCGTCGTACTCGACCGCGCGAGCCTCGTAGTATTCGCGCACGTCGGCAGGCTATACCACGGGGCGAGGTATTTCAGACGGAGCCGGGTGGTGTGGGGCGCAAGGCTCGCCATTCGTCCACCTTGAGCCGGCAGACGACGTGCCTTCGGCGAGGATCGCCTTCTGGCACACGAGGATGATCGAACGTGTCGCCCGGCGAGAGGGCCATCCCGAGGCGGTCCATGATCCGGCGGGAGCGTACGTTTTTCGGCGTGGTGAAGCCGATGATCTCTTGGAGGCCAACGCGCTCGAAGCCGTCGCGTATGGCGGCGTCGGCAGCCTCACTGGCATATCCGTGACCCCAGTAATCAAACGCGAGCCGCCAAGAGATCTCGACTCCGGACACGATCCCTGCATCGAGATCCGCCCGCGAGAGCCCCACGACACCGACGAAGGCGGAGTCGAGCGACACGAGAAAGCGACCGTACGCTCAATCCAGTTGGCAGAAGTTGTTCGCAGCATTCGTTGACCTCCGCGTCGGCACGATCGTGAACACCTCCCGACCGCCCATGCGGGAAAGGGCATTGCGCAGTGCCCTTCACAACACCCCGCTCGAGATGGCCCATGGCGAGCACGATCGTGGGGTCGCGAGAATGCCCGACGCCCCGCTTGGATTCGAATCCTCCGTCAAGCGCTCTTGCGCCGCTGTCGCTCGTCCTTGAGCTCTTGCTGCGCACGCCAGAGATCGACCGCCATCTGCGCGTTGAGCCAAAACTCCGGCGACGTCTTGAGAACTTTGGCCAAGAGGAGAGCGGTCTTGGCGGTCAGGGATCGGCGACCGTTGACGATTCCGTTCACGAGTTGAATGTCGACGCCCATCTTCTTGGCCAGCCCGAGCTGCGTCAGGTTCATCGGCTTTAGCCAGTCCTCGAGCAGGATCTCGCCCGGAGGCGTGGGGGCTCGATGGGTCGGGAGTCTCATGATTTTCCTCAGCGGTGATAGTCGGTGATCGCCACGTTGGTGGCCTCGCCCCGGTCGAAGTTGAAGACGACGCGGAACTGGTCGTTGCCCCGGATGCTGTACTTGCCGGCGAGCGCACCCTTAAGCTTCTCCAGACTGTTACCGGGCGTTGCGAGATCGCGCAGGTCGGTGGCGTAGTCGAGCGTGGAAAGCTTGCGGGCGGCTATGCTCCAGAGAATCTTTGGGATCCGTCGTGCTTCCTTGGTGTTTCTGCCGTTGAAGATGTCTTCGGTGCAAGCGTCCGCGAAGCTTGCGATCACAGCATTACGTTAGCACTTGAACACCATGTGTTCAAGAGGACGCGACCGAAGCCATCCTGTCGGACCTCTGGAGACGTTGGCCTGCGCAGCTTGGCCCTTGAGGGCAGCACGAGCTGCGTCCGTGGGAGTGTATTACACTTGGACGTTCGCAACGTTGGACCCTGGATCAGGAGCGCGATGAAGAAAGTGGCGCGTGATGGGAGGGCGAAGGGGCCCGCTGAGCGTCACCTGCCGTGGGTTCCACGCCGGGCGGAGGAAACGGCTGTTTGAAGGTGAAGGCGAACGGCGTGGGGCCATGCTGCCGCAAGTAGGCCACGCGCTCCTCGGCTTCTCGGATGCCGGGGCGATGGCCAAGGGGAACCCACCAGAGAGCGGCGTAAGCCTCCTGCATCGGGAGGAACCACTTGCGCCGTTCGCGCATGATCGCTGAGTGCGCCGACTTGAAGACGAAGTCGGCGAGCGCATCGAGCGACTCCCAGGTGGACATGTTGAAGACGATCACGTCTTCCTCGAAGCGGCGAACCCATAGGGCGCCGTCGCCGGCTTCATGAAACCGCCAGACAAAGCCTGAGCTCGACTCGGCGAGCGCGTTTATGGGTGCGAGGGCGGCGATGAAGTCGGCGAAGACGGAGGAGATGCGCGTTTCGCGCGGGATGGCCACGTTGACCTGGGCCAGATCGAAGGTGCGCGCCGGAGGCGGTGCCGGCATCATGCCGCTCGCGAGCCACGCTGCCGCTTTGACCGAGGCTTCGATTCCACTGTGATTCGAACGCGCGCTCCCGTCGCCTTCGCGAAGCGCTTCAACGTCGACAAGCTCGGCATTGCTCCGCCGCTCTCCAATCGCGCGACGGTGGATTGGCTGGTCCCCATGCGCTCGGCGACTTCGGCTTGCGTCAGCCCAGCGCGGGACCTCGCTTGAATGAGTTGACTGGCGAGCGCGAACTCGTCCTCCAGGGCGTCGTAGCCTGCCTTGAAGCCCGGTTCCTTCATCCAGCGCTTCGCGACCTTCTTGAACGAAACTGCCATCACCGGATCACCTCCTTGGAGCGCTCGCGTGCAATCTCGAGGGCTCGGCGCGGCGTCTTCTGGGACTTCTTGGCGAAGGCGTGGAGCACAACGACTCGCTCTCCGTGCGCCGAGATGTAGATTGCTCGGGCGATCCCGTCCTTGCCCTTCATGCGCATCTCCCACAGCTTGCCTTCGAGGCGTTTGACGTAGGGCTCGTGGACCGCGGCGGGACCATGACGCTCGATGAGTTCGGCGATGCGCAGAAACCGCTGCCGCACGTCGGGCGGGAGTTCGTCGAGTTCTCGCTCGACGCGACGGTCGAGGATCTCCACACGCCAGGGCACATGCCAGAGGCTATCTCAAAAATGAGATGGGCGCCATCAGTGACCGATCGGGCGGTGGGCTCGCCCGAAGGCGGACGTCATCCACTGCGACTGGCATCCGTCGCCATCCACCTTCGACGAGCTGGCGGATGTCCGCCGAGGAGCCGAAGGGGTGAAACTACCTGGGAGCAAAGCCAACTCGGCTCGCTTGTCGCCATCTCCACCGTGTGAGTCATGTGTGCGCGACCGTGCAGCCAAAGACGAATTCTATGAGTCAAGGGTGGAACGCGACGGGACGGACAATCAATAAAGATATCGGGCAGTTGTTGGTCAAGTATGCGTCTCGGCTGGGTTTTTGCCGATATCTCAATGCTGGTTCGATTCCCGGCGCCTCCACCATGATTTCTCGAGAAAAACGCCCTTAGCCTAAGTTTTCGGAAGCTGTTGCCCTACCGTTGCCCCGGACATTGAGCAAACCGATGGCATCTCGGCGTGCGCGGACGGGGCGAGGTGCGCGTAGCGCATCGTCGTCTGAATGTCTTCGTGACCCTTGAGCTCTTGCACGGCCTTGAGGGGGGCACCGCGCATCGCCAAGTGTGAACCGAACGTGTGCCGAAGGATGTGAAGCGCTCCCGTCGCTCCCGGGAGGTTCGCACGTCGCTTCGCCGCCGCCAGCCTGGTGCGCAGGATCTTCTCGGTCGCAGGTCGGCCGTCGCCGCGAGCCGAGACGTACCCGCTCCGAACGTGCTTTGGTCGAGAGGGAGCTTGCCGAGCTCTGGGTAGAGGCGTGGCCTCTGCCCCGACATATGGAGCGGTGGCACGGGACGCTCGCGTAAAGGGGGTTCGGCGTGTGCTCACGCTCCGAACTCGCTACCACTTGTACTACCGGACCGATGCTGGCGACACGTCTGCCTGACGTGGCGGCCCTGTGGCCTGCAAACCGCCGAGAGCCACCGTTATGAAATACGTAGGGGACCGGCAATGCTCCGCAAGGGTTCGTCGAAGTGGGCGGCCCGCACGTCGCCGTCTACGTGTGAACGCGCGCCCAGAAGTCGTGCTTGGTTGGCGTCTTTGCCGTTGGGCTTCTCTGTCAGGGAGTTGCAATCTCGCCGCTTACCGAGCCCGACAGGGAAACCGCAATTGGCGTGCCGAACAGCGTCCCATCTTCCTCCACGCCATTGAGGGTGGCCCCTCCGGTGAATGTCAAAGATATTGACCCTTTCCCCGCGTCCGTCGGAAGCGACCACGCCGTTAGGAGGATCGAACCGGTGACATAGTTCGGAGTGTTGTCGGTCGCGTTGGTGTACACCGTAGCGTATGGACTTGGGAACCCTCCAAGAATCTGGAGACACGCGCTGGAAAGGGGAATGGTCATTCCGACCATGTACGAGCAGGCGGCCGTGAACACGATGGCCAACGTGGCCTTGTTCGTTGTGACCGCTGCGCCGAAGTCGACAACGACTTGGGGGTTACTTGGGACGTTCGTTACTCCATCGAAGCACCAGAGCTGAGAGGTCGTACCCGCGGCCGTGAGCGTGATGGCCCCCGCCGCAGCGGGACTGGAGCACGCGCCTCCATCGTCGCTCGCGTCATCGCCGCTGTCCTGCCCTCCGTCGGCGCCTGCGTCGTTGCACCTGGTTGCACTGCACGACAGACACTCCCCAGGGATTGTCGGCGATGGCTCGCAGCACTGCCATCCGGGGGGACATTGGCAGGCGCCGTTCGACACAACTCCGGGAGTGTTGCCAAACTGGCACGGCACGCACTCACCCAACCCACAAAAGGTGTTGCCAGTACACGCATTTCCACAAGCTCCACAGTTGTCGTCGTCGACGAACGAGTCCACGCATGCTGACCCGCAGCAAGAATCCTGCGCGGCTGCGCAGCACACTGAGCCGCACGGGGCGTCTCCCGAGGAACACAGGCATGTCCCACCCTGGCACGTGGCTCCTGCGGGGCACGCATTTCCGCAGCCTCCACAGTTCGAATTGTCGACATCTGTATTCACACAGGTCGAGTTGCAGCAGGTGCTGAGTGGTGTCGTGCAGCACTCAGCACCGCAGGTCCCCGATGAGCACACGCAGGTTCCTCCGATGCAGTACATCCCTTCGACACACTGCGTCCCGCAGGCCCCGCAATTGCCATCATCCGAATTGAGGTCGGCGCAGGTATCGGTGCAGCAAGCGTCACCGGACGGGCAAGCTCCGCCACAAATACCGCAGTTTTGCGGAGTCGTAAGAACAGCACAGTATTCCTCACCCGACGTAGTAACGCAGGACGTCTCTCCAGATGAGCACGTCAGGCGTGGTTGCGGGGAACCGACGTCGTTGTGGCCGGTGCAATTGAGTATCATGGCGACAACAGAGAATCCCAATGCTGCGACGGTTCTTGAGGCGCGCAAAGTGGCCATATCGACGACCCTCCAGCAGAATCTCTTGTCATGCTTGACGTCCCGGTGCAATGGCGCGGTCGCCTCTAGAGTCCGCTGTATCGTGTTCCGGGACCGGCGGCGCGCACCCGTCCCTGGCCGCGAGGGCCGCTGCCGTGCGGTCGGCGTTGGCGCCAAACCAGACCGTCGTCCGCTGCGAGCGGGGCCGCGCGGCCCGACGGAGCCGTGACGGACCTCGACCCACGTGAGCGCATCGCGATCGAATGGGTTACCGGGTCCCAGGGATTGAACGGCGACGCACCGTTCGACCCGAGAGGAGATGCTTCGCTTCCCCCTACCCATCAGCGAGGGTCGCCCAGCGCCTACGCATAGTTGAAGAGCGCCATGAAGCCGAAGTCCATGTGAAGCTGCTGGTGGCAATGAAAGAGCGTCAGGCCCGGATTGTCGGCCACGAAGTCGAACTCGAGCTCCTGAAACCCTCCGAGCATCACGACATCCTTGATCACCCCAGAGGTCGCCTTGCCGCCAATGCGTGTCAGTTCGAAACTGTGCCGGTGGAGGTGCAGTGGGTGGACGTCATCGCTTGCATTGCGAAACTTCAGCCGGTAGCGGCGTCCTTGATGCACGGTGTACGTGGGCTTCATCGTCTCCATCGAGAAGGCCTCGCCGTTGAGGGACCACACGTTGAATCCGTGCGCGAATGCGTTTCGTTTGACGATCGTCATTTCGATCGTCTCATCGGGCGTTGCCGGGACGGCTCCGGCCTTGCCAAACTGGGCGTAGTCCCAGCGATACGGTTTCGGCTTCACCCATTGCGGTTTGTCCGTGCGGCCCGCGTACTCGACGACGATTCCCATCCCGCGCTCTCGGTCGTCGTCGGCGAGATCGCCCAGGATCCAGACGCCGGGATGGCGCATTTCCACGACCGCGGAGATTCGCTCGGCGGTGCCGAGCCAGAGCACAGGGACATCAGCAGGCGTCGGAACGGGATTGCCGTCGAGCGCCACGACCCTGAACACGTGGCCTGCCAAGGCGAGGCTGCGGATCTCGGTCGCACTCGCGTTGAGCACGTGGAAGAGGACGCGCTCTCCTTGCTTGACGCGAATCGGTTCGCCGTGCCCCAGCATCCGTCCATTGATGCTGAATAGCTCGTAGCCGACTTCGAAGCCCTTCGGTGTGCCCTTGGCCGCTTGGTCGGCTGCCTCTCCGATCTGCCGGAGCGCGTCGACGGAGTTGCCCGCGAGCATGTCCATGGCCATATCGCCGCCGCGGCTGAAGGATGGAGCGAACTCCTTCATGACCAGGAAGACCTCACGGTCATAAGCTCCTGCATTGTCCTTGGGGTCGACATACACGGGTCCAGACTGGCCTGTGTAGGTGCCGCGGTTAAGGTCGCTACCGGCGACGACGTGGGTGTGATAGAAACGAAACCCTGCCGGATTGGGGACGAAGGCGATTTGGCGGAACCCCTTGGGTGGCACGAAGGGCGAGCCTTCCTCTGCAGCTCCGTCGACGTCGCTCGGTATTCGTTGTCCATGCCAGTGGACGAGCTCCGGTGTATCCGTATCGTTGTGAATGTCGACTACGACTCTCTGCCCTTCCTTAAAGCGGACGAGTGGCCCCGGGAACTGGCCATTGTAAAGTGTGGTGGAAACGACATGATTGTCCGCGAGCTCGACGAGCCCAGTCGCGATATGCAAGACGCAGTCTGCCCTTTCGCGTTCGAGTAGTGTGCTCGGATTCCGCGCAGCACTCGGAGCATTTCCGGGGTCGCTGCGCGGCAGGGAGCTCGGCTGAGAGATCCCTGGTTGGCAGGCGTCCAGCAAGAGCCCGGCACCGAAAAGCGTCGAGCGAGACAGGAAGAGACGACGCGATGTGTTCATGGCGCTCCTTTATGCGCCTTGCGGACGGCGGGCAAGGCGCTCACCCGCGCCCATTCGCTTGGAGGCGTTCCTACGTTCGCAAAATGCCAACCGACGACGGAAGCACTCCCAGAAATCAGCGGGCCCCCGCGGACATCGGAGATCCGTCCACGAACCGCTGGCGACAGGGCCGGTGACTCACCGCCTAGCATAGGAGAAAGGCGCGGCCTTCACGCTGCCGGCGCACATGACGCACGGCCGGACGGACCTGGTCGTGGCGGGGATCGGCGTGCGTCCCTCGATCGCACTTGCCAAAGCCGCAGGCCTTGCGATCGACCGCGGCGTTGTCGTCGACTAGTACCGGGAGACGAGCGAGCCTGGCATCTTCGCGGCCGGCGACATCGTGCGTTGGCCGGATCCGTACACCGGCCGAGAGATCCGCGTTGAACACTGGTTTGTAGCCGAGCGCCAAAGCCAAATCGCAGCGCGCAACATCATGGGCGACAGGCTCAAGTACGCGCTCATCATGAGGACGGGAAGCGCCGAGAGCTTCGGCGAACCGCGTATGGGATCGCAAAGGTCGTAGCCCGAACTGCAGGGAAGTTGGACGCTAACGATGCCACGGTCAGCGCCCACGTGTATTCTTGGGGTTAGCGTAAAACTTGAGCGTTCCGGCGACGTCGATGCTCTTGGTGGATCGCGAGGCCAAGATGATTCGAACGATCGTTGTTCTCGCAATTTCCATGGGTGCTCTGGCGACTACGGGCTCCGCGCGTAGGGTACGTGGTGCGGCTCAGTGACGTGCTGTCACTCTGGCCCCGCGCCGGCGTCGAGTACCATAATGTCAGCGCGAGCAGCGTGAACGGCTCCGTCTCGCCGTCGGTCGACCAGTTCGCCATCGACGCCGAAGTGATGCTCGTCATTTCGCCGTGGAACCACTTCGGCTTCACGGTCGGGCCAACGATCGACATTTGGCGTGTCGGCGGGGATGCCGGGCCACTTCTGACCGAGGCAGGTCTATGCGAAGAACCAGAAGCTGCCTCTGCCGGATCCGCCGGGCACGATCAAGCGAGTGCGGATTCCGGTGTTGGGGCGAAAGTGCAGACTATTCGTCGGGAAGGCCTATTGCTCCAGGGCGTGCCCTCGCCCTTTCACGTCCATCTCGTCGCCACTTCGAATGAGGACTCGACGTACATCAAGCCGCTCTGGGTCGCAACGCTTGCCGCGCACACGCCGGACGACGTCGAGCTGACCTTCCGCGACGACGGGCTCGACCCGATCGATCTCGCGCGCGAGGGCGACGCGCCCAATCTGGTGGGGATCAGCGTCAACTCGAAGACCGCCGCGCGTGCGTATTCCATCGCCGACGCGTACCGCGGTCGGGGGAGCGTCGTCGTACTCGGCGGAATCCACGTCACCGCGCTCCCGGACGAAGCGGCCCTGCACGCCGACGCGGTCGTGAGCGGCGAGGCCGAATGGGTCTGGCAGGACGTCGTACGCGGCGCACGCAGCGGCAAGCTCGGACGCGCGCGCTGCCTGATCGGGCGCGCGCTCTACCAGCACGACGAATACATGCCGCTCGTGGGGCTGCCGAAGCCGAGGCGCGATCTCGTCAAGTCGACCGCTACGTCCCCTTTGACGTCGTCCAGACCACGCGCGGCTGCCCGTTCCCGTGCGAGTTTTGCAGTGTTTCGACATACAACGGGACCAAGTTTCGCTTCCGACCAGTGTCGGAGGTGATCTCCGAACTCGAGACGTGCGGCCCGCGCCTCCTCTTCGGTGACGACAACGTCATGATTCACACGAAGTACAGACACGAGCTCTTCGGGGCGATGGTCCCGCTTCGGAAGCACTGGGTGGGGCAAGCGTCGCTCGAGGCCCCGCACCGCGTGGAGAACGAGGAGTTGATGGCGCGCTCGGGCTGCCGCGCCCTCTTGATCGGGTTCGAGTCCGTTGCGGACGATGCCGTCCGTCACGCAGGCAAGAAGCAGAACAAGCCGCACCAGTACGGCGAGGTCGTGCGTTGCCTGTCCGACCACGGGATCGGCGTTTGGGGACGCTTCATCTTCGGCCTGGACGACGACTCGCCGGACGCCTTCGAACGCACGGTCGACTTCTGCATTGACGCTAAGGTCACGATGGCGGTCTTCGCCCTGCTCACACCGTACCCTGGCACCGCCCTCTACAAACGTCTGAAGGACGAGGACCGAATTACCAGGGACGCGTGGTGGCTGAGCAGCGACCGCGACACCGACGCGCCTTTCTACCCGGTAGGAAGGTCGAGTACTCCGTCGAGGCTTCGCAACGTGATAACAGCTCGAGGCGACTCCTAAAATTCCCGAGACTCTCGAGTCGTGACGGTTGGCTATCCCGCTCCGCCGCGCCGAGACGAGTCGCCACGCCTAGTTGCGGTTTGTCGCTTCCAAAAAATTCGATTCCAACGCGTATAGGCCTTGTCGCTGACGCAGCTGATAACGCAGAATGGCGGAAATCCCCACGTCCGGTGTGAGGGAGTCGCCGGCGCAGGCCCCAAATCACGCCCCCCGACGACAATCACGGAGTGGGGGCGCGCGCTCGACCATGTAGAGTATTGCTCCGGCGCCTTCACCGGGTCGCAAATGTCACGTCAAAGGTCACCGTACACGAGATATCGGTCCCGCACGTGATGGTCATCGTGCTGGTCCCCGCACCGCCGGTTGTCCCGAGATCTTGGAACGAGATCGCGTCGGCGCCCTGGCAGCTGTCCTGGGTGGCATTTTGATCGAAGAAAGTCACCGTGATGCTGAAATGCGTGACTCCGCACGACGCCGCCTTTTGGGGAACGAACATCTCGCTTCCGTTCAGGGACGTGACGCCTGCGACCACCGACGCCGGACACGCGCCCGCCCCGTTCTCGCGCGCGTGACGGCGACCGACGTGCCCGTCTGAAGTGATGTTTGCGAGTATCGCGGTTGGCAGCTGCTCGCGCCCACGCGCGAACCATTCACGTCCACTTGGTGGTTGCTGCAGCCTGCGCGCCCGAGGACGTCGCGCTCAGTCTCAAATCGTGGATCACGCGCAGACTTGTAGAAGCGGGACCGTTGTCTGCGAACACCCCTCTCTGGTCGAGGCACGCGAGCACCGTGTACCTCTGGACCATGCGATCTCGTGATCGCGCCTTGCACTTCGTGATGCACCATCAGGACGTTGAGCCCGACGCGATATGAGCCATAACACCTGACCGCTCACTGACGGTCGCGGTACTGAACCGGCGGCGTGAGCCGCCGGGTTGATCGCGACGCAGCGCAACAAGTGACCAATCGCTAGACGTCAACGTCAACGTCAACGCTAGGACCTTCGCCACCACAACGGTGGCCGCTTGATCCGCTATTTCCGGACCGGCTCTAAACCGAACGGTTCGGGCGGCCGTACCGTCGGCCCATGGCTCGACAGGTCGTAAACTCCATTGAATCGTGGCGTGTATGTCCGGGGTGTGCAGGGACAGGCCGGCGCCAGAACGACCGACCTGCAAACCTGGTCCGCCGCACGATGCGCGCCGACACATGCTTGACATGCAACGGGGTGGGCGAGTGGAGCGTTCCAAGGGATGATGGCCTGACAGTCGCCCTTGTGGAAGAGCTCGGGAGAGCTCTTGGCCCCGCATGATTTGCGCCTCGGGCGACGGAAGGACCGCACCCGACAATCGCGCAGCCGGTCCCGTGGGCTAAGGCGTGCGCAGGGTCTCGCCAAGCGACGCATTCGCTTGACGATGAGGCGAGTACGTGCATCCGCATGGAGGGGGCGTCGCTCGCGATGGCAGGCCGGGAACGCGTGCAACGTAGTTCGAGAGGGACCACGGAATTACCTCTGGCATCCCGATCGCGTCCGCATGACGATCCCCGCGTTCCCCTCGCCGTCCACGACGGCCACGTCGCTGCCCCTGGGCCATCCCGCACCGCCCGTGGCGCGTCGCTGGTCGACGGTGGCGTCTTCTCCCGACGTCCCACGACCCTACCTCGCCGAGGTATCGGTCTTGCTCGCTTGAATTGGCGTCTACCTCGACGAGGTTGGCGTCTACCTCGACGAGGGTGGCATCTCCCCACGCGACAGGGACGCCATCCCACGCGCGCTCGGCGCATTCTGCGTCGATCATGGCGTCAATGTCGTCTGCATATGCGCCAATCTGGCTGACTAGTGCGCCTGTGTCAGCGGAGTATACGCCAACCTAGCGTGATATAGCGTGATGGAAGCCGAACTATGCGCCAACGACACCCCAGAGGATGCCAAGGCCGACGAGGTATGCGCCAATCTCGCTTCCAAAAGTGTGTCCCCAGCGCGCCTTTGCGCCATCGTCGGTCGCACCATGGCCATCGTGAAACCGAGATTGATGCTCGGGCATGAGTTGGTCGTCGCTCGTCAGGCGCTGAACATGAGCCAGCGCGAGTTCGGACCCGCTCTCGGCGCGTCCCATCGCACGGCGAGCCCATGGGACGCGGGCAAGTCCCGCCCGACCGAGGCAAGCCCCGGGGGTCGACCCTAATGTCAGCCACCCGCACCTCGTCGCAAGCTCCGCAGCTTGGCTGTGCCTCCAATGACCCTACAGCATGGTTGCACGTCGAGCGAGGCGCACTCATGAGAACGCGCAACAGGGAGGTTGCACATGGCGACCGACAAAGATCGCATCGAGAAGAAGATCCTGCTGCGCGCACCGCTCGGGCGGGTGTGGCGGGCGGTGAGCGACGCGCGACAGTTCGGCGCCTGGTTCGGCGTAGATTTCGACGGGCCCTTCGTGCCTGGCGCTAGCATGACCGGGAGGATCGTTCCGACCACCGTGGACGAAGAGGTGGCCAAGCTTCAACAGCCCCACGAGGGGAAGGCCTTCGAGGTCACGGTCGATCGGATTGAGCCCGAGCGAATCTTCTCGTTTCG
>Ga0326728_10003590_pt1 | contig 47722 bp, 38 predicted proteins | sample MB3enrmetagenome_FD_207602 | JGI IMG/M metagenome (GOLD analysis project Ga0326728, IMG submission 207602) | Lab enriched peat soil microbial communities from McLean, Ithaca, NY, United States - MB31MN | ecosystem: Environmental > Terrestrial > Soil > Wetlands > Peat | place: USA: New York...
GAGGACGGCACGGAACAGGCGATGAGTCATTGGTTGGGGGACAGTGCGCGCTTTCTGCCGCAGGGGGCCGGCGACCTGGGCCAGCGCATGGCGGGCGCGTTCGAGGAGAGTTTTCGCACCGGCTCAAAGGCTACCGTCATCATCGGCAGCGATTGCCCCGGCCTCACCCCGGAAATCATCAAGGCGGCTTTCTCCTGCTTGAAGGAAACCCCGGTCGTGCTGGGACCGGCCCGAGATGGGGGTTATTACCTCATCGGCCTGAGTCGTCCCATGCCGGAATTGTTCCACCACATCCCTTGGGGCACGGGCCGCGTGCTGGCCGATTCGTCGGCCGTCCTCCGGCGCAGGGGCTGCCAGCCCGCCTTGTTGGACCCGTTGGAGGACATTGACCGGCCTGAAGACCTGCCCGCCTGGCGGGCAATTGCGGCATCCGAAGACTCCTGCCTGGACCGGGTTTCTGTCATTATCCCGGCGCTGAACGAAGAACACCAGATCGCCGCCACCCTGCGCGCGGTCGGGAAAAGTCCGTGTCACGAAGTGATCGTCGTTGACGGTGGTAGCACCGATTCCACCGTGCAGCGTGCGAAGGAGGCAGCCTTGACCGTTATCAGCTCAAAGCCCGGTCGCGCGCGCCAGATGAACGCGGGAGCGGCCCGGGCCGAGGGAGGCTCCTTGCTGTTTTTGCACGCGGATACGCTCCTCCCACCAAGGTGGGTCGAGGTGGTTCCCCGAACGCTGTGCATGCCCGGCGTGGCCGCGGGCGCCTTCCGCTTCCGCATCGCCGGGAGTTTCGCGGGCAAGTCTTTCATTGAGTGGGCCACTGGCTTCCGCTCACGGTGGCTCCAGCGACCCTACGGCGACCAAGGGCTCTTCCTCGCCAGAGCCTTGTTTGAAGAAGTGGGTGGCTTTGCCGACCTCCCGATCATGGAAGATTATGAGTTCTCGGCCCGCCTGCGCCGGCGCGGACGGATTGTCACCGTGGGCGAGGCCACCCTAACTTCCGCTCGGCGCTGGCAAACACTGGGCGTTGTGCGCACCACCCTCCGCAATCAGTGGATGCTGGCTGGCTATCACCTGGGCGTAAGCCCACACAAGCTGGCAACACGTTACCGGGCGATAGGACGCTGACCTGTGCTGCTATATCGCGATTTGCTCGCAGGCCGCGAAGAAATCTGGTAAGGACGCGTTCCACCGCGTCCCACTTCTTTTGGGAGACCATTCGAGGGACGCGGTGGAACGCGCCCTTACCAGACTCGGTTGCGGCTGTACAGCGCTGTGGCGGGTTTCTCGCTCTGCGTTCGCTCTGGAATGCTTACAGCTTCTTCCCTATTATCGCCCTTGCGGCCAAGGCGGTGACTATCCCGAAGGGCAGATTTACCAGCAGAAGATAAACTGTAAACGTCGGCCCCCGGTTCACCCCGAAATATCCCGCGCCGCTCATCGGCAAAAAGCACAAGAACAGTGCGAGTAGCGGAGCAAGGACAAATAGACGGCCGACGAGGTACAGGCGATTCCAAGCGCTCTTTATAAACAGCCCGAACAGGATGCCCCATAGTCCTCCTCAGAAGAGCGGCCTGTATATATCTGGCGACTTCAAGGAAACCGGGGCCTTTACCCCGAGGGTCGCGCTAACCCCCAACCAAAACAGCGCGTGGCTGAAAAGGACCACTGCCACTGCGCCTATCACCCCCGCCGCGAAGCAGATCGCTACCCGCTGGCAAGGAAACCACCGTCGAGAGGACAAGGCGCCTTTTCTACGTCTGCTGCACCCGCGCTATGAAGGATTTAATCGTTGTCCTTTTCACAGGCGACATTGCGGGCGCCCAACGTCAGATAAGATCGCTTGGCCTGTTCCCCGAAGAATCCATGCACCTGGAAAGCGAGATTGCACCTCTTTAGACGCAGGGCGGCATGTCTAAAGTTGCACCAGGCCGCGGCGGCTCGCCGCTGCGATGGCCTCGGTGCGGCTCAAGACATTCAGCTTGGTGAAGATGCTGCGCAGGTGGGCTTTCACCGTGGTCTCACTGATGTAGAGGTTGGCACCGATTTCCTTGTTGCTCTTGCCGCGGGCCAGCAATGTCAGCACGTCCATCTCCCGGCCAGTCAGGGTTTCGCCACTCACACCTGCCGCCGGCCTTTCCAGGAGCGGCGGCGGGATGCAGATCTCGCCTCGATTCACGCGTCGGATGCTGTCCAGCAATTCCTCGCGCCGCGCGTCTTTCAACACGTAGCCTTTTGCGCCCGCCTTGACCGCCCGGTAGATCTCGTTGTCGGTGTCATAGGTGGTCAGCACGATGACGCGCGCTGAGGCATCCTCCCGGCGGATTTCTGCAATCGCGCCGACGCCATCCAGCACGGGCATGCGCAGATCGAGCAACGCGACGTCAGGGCGATGCTTCCGCCACAGGTCCACCGCCTCGCGGCCATCTGCGGTTTCGGCGACGACCGTCATGTCTGCCTGGAGGCCAATGATGGACGCCAATCCCGCGGTCACAGTGACGTGGTCGTCCGCAATGAGCACGCGGATCTTGTCAGCGGCCGCACTCTTGGCACCGCCTTGGGGCCACGAGGACACGGCAGTTGGGGGCCGGTTTCGTGATTTGAGTGCGCTCGTCATGCCGCAGCACGGTGAACCGCGTTTGCGAGCGGAAGGACAATGGAAATCGCCGTGCCCTGGCCTTTCGCGCTCTGGATCGCCAATTGGCCGCCCATCCCCTCGACCCGTTCTCTCATGCCCTGCAAGCCGAAGCCGTCGTGCCGGCCACTGGGATCGAAGCCGCTGCCGTTGTCGCGCAGATCCAGGAGAACCTCGCCGTGGTCGAAGGCGAGCTGCGCGTTGAAATTACTGGCCTGCGCGTGACGCAGGACGTTCGTCAATACTTCCTGTCCGATGTGGAGCAGATTCTCCTCCCAATGCAGCGGGAGTTCCCGTGGCTGGCCTCGCACAATGAACTCCGTCTGCACGGGTGTGCCCGCCGTCATCTTCTGAATCAAATCCTCCAGGGCTTCGCATAGGTCTTTCTGGTCCAGCGCCCGCGGGCGGAGCGCCCGCACGGAACGCCGCGCTTCGCCCAGGCCCTCTCGGGCCAGGGCCATACGTCCTCGATTTTGAGCGTGGGACTGATTCTCGCCAGGGCTGCGTCGGATTTCGTCCGGAGCCTGCCCCTTTCAAAGGCAAATTCGAAACTCACCATGCCCGTGCCCTCGTTTCTCAACCAGATGCTGCTGCTGTGCGCCTCCAACTGGTCGTGATGGTCCGCAGGACGTGCTCCACCAGCCGGTCGGGGGCGGATTCCTTAGCCAGCGCGTCCAAAGTGTGGGTGAGGGCCTCCGTTTGACCGCGGGCCAATTGCACCGACGCTCGAAGAGCCTCCGCAGCCTCCTTGCGTTCGGTAATATCCCTCAGGATGACCGTGAACACCACGTGTTCGCCTGCTTGCAGCTTGGAGATGGAGGCTTCGGCGGGAAATTCGCGTCCATCCTTTCGTCGGCCAAATACCTCGCGCCGTTGGGCCATGGTGCGCGAAACTTCCGGCGACCTGGCAAACTCCTGGACGTGCCCCCGGTGCGCTTGAGCGAATCTTTTCGGCATCGGAACGTCGAGTGGTTTGCCGATGACCTCAGTGGCGGTATATCCAAAGACCTTCTCGGCGCCCTGATTGAACAGGAGGATGCGCTGGCTGGAGTCAACGGAGATGATCGCGTCTTCGGCGATTTTCAGGATGCCCTCGAAGCGGGATTCGCTCTGGCGCAGGGCCTCTTCCGCGCGCTCGCGCTCGAGGGCGACCGCTGCCAGGTGAGTCATCTGCTCGATCAGATTCCGTTGCTCTGGCGTGGGAACGCCGGATTTGCGCGAATACAGCGCGAACGTGCCCATTACTTCCCGGGCGGTAGAGAATACGGGCGTGGACCAGCACGCCCGGAGGCCATGCTCCAGAGCCAGATGGCGGTATCGGTCCCATAGCGGATCAGTCGCGATATCGGAGACGATTACGGGTTCTCTCCTGTAAGCGGCAGTTCCGCAGGAGCCGGCGCGAGGACCGATCAGTCCGCCGTCAATGCCCTCGGTGTAGCTCTGCGGAAGGTCAGGCGCGGCCCCATGTCGCAGGGTCCTGGCATCGGGGCTTACCAGCAGGATGGAAACCAGCACGTCGCCAGACATCTCCTGGCCAAATCGGCAGAGCGCCTCAAGTATGGGCGCGAGAGCGCCCCCCCGGCGATCATCTCCAAAAGCCGCTTCTCACCTGCCACGAGGGCCTCCGCCCGTTTCCGATCGGTCACATCCATCACCGCGCCAACGAACTCAACCTCACCAGAAGCATCCCTGGCGGGATGGGCGAGCACATGGAGATACTTGATCGAGCGATCCAGCATCCGTAGGCGATGTTCAAAATCCAGGTCTCTGCCTTCGCGGGTAGCAGCATCAACTATTCGCTGCACCAGGGGCAGGTCGTCGGGATGAACTCGATTGAGCACCATCTCCAGCGACGGAGTTAAGGCGTGCTCGTAGCCCAGTATGCAAAACGTCTCGGCAGACCAAACCAGCTTCCCAGTGGCCACCTTCCAGCCGAAACTCCCCGTGCGGCTCAGTTTCTGTGCTTCTGCCAAATAGGCCTCGCTTCGCCGCAATTCCTCCGCCATCCGGCGGAAGCGTTCCTCGCTCTGGCGCAGTGCCGATTCGGTGCGCTCGCGCTCAACTGCGACCGCCGCGAGAAGGGTGATCTGCTCGCTGATGCGGTGGTGGAGTGGAGCCGGGCTGCTCGGTTCGCGGGAGAGGATCGCGAAAGTGCCCAACACGCAACCTCCCGAAGAGAATATGGGCGTTGACCAACTCGCCCGCAGGCCGTGCGCCAGGGGCAGATCGCGATAATCGGTCCACAGCGGATCCGTGGCGATGTCGGTGGCAATCACTGGCTCTCGGCGATAAGCGGCCGTGCCGCAGGACCCAACGGAAGGACCGACGGGGATGGCCCCCATTCCCTCCGTGTAGCTTGCGGGAAGGCTCGGCGCTGCGGTATACCGAAGACTCTTGCCGTCCGCATCCAACAACAGGATCGTCGCCAGGAAACCACTGGACATTTCTTCCACCAGCCGGCACATGGCATCAAGAACCGGGGCGAGCGATTCGCCGTTGGCGATCATTTCGAGAATCCGCCTCTCCCCGGCGAGAAACGCCTCGGTCCACTCGCGGTCTTCTGTCAGCCGAAGCTCACCCTCGCGCTTCGGTTCAACGCGCAACGCTTCCACAGGCCCAGCGCCACATTCGATTTCCTGCGTGCGGGCATTCATGACGGGTCATGGAAATCCTACGATTGCGATATAACCCATGATTAACATCATAATAACATGTGTTGGCCGAAAAGGAACCCCACGGGAAGGGCACTTTGCGCCTGGAAGGTCCCCTGCGGGTCCCTTGGCGTGGCGGAGATTTTCGCTTTATGCGCTTCGAGCAACAGGGAGGCGAACTCTAAATCGCGTCTCGCCGGGCTTCGAGTCAAACTCGATCTCGCCGCCGTGGCGGTCGGCGACGATTCGATTGCTAATGATCAAGCCCAGACCGGTTCCGGAGCCGACGCCCTTGGTCGTAAAGAAGGGTTCGAAAATCCGGGATTGGATTTCCGCGGGTATGCCTCGCCCGTTGTCCATGATTTCGACGACCAGTTGATTATCCTCGACGAAAGTGCCGACGCAGATTTTGCCTGAGCCATCAATAGCATCAATGGCATTATCAATGAGATTGGTCCAAACCTAGTTGAGTTCGCTCCCATAAGCCATGATGCGCGGCGCGGAGTGATCAAAAGCCCGGACCACCTGCACATTCTTCAGTTTGTAACCCAGCATGGTCAGCGTGCTTTCGATTCCCTCATGAACATCAACCTCCTGCATGGGGGACTGGTCCATGTGGGTGTAGGCTTTTATGGCCTTTACCAACTCGGCGACTCGACCCGTGCTTTGGTCCACAAGTTTGAGCAGCGAATGCAGACTTAAGCGCGCATCGAGCCAATTCAGGGCCGCCGTGTGGCTGTTCGCCGCCAACTTCTCCGTGACTGCTCCCAGCCAATCGGCATCCAAGCCGGCGCTGACAAAGCTCGACGCCAGTCTCCACCCTTCCGAGATGCCATGCTGGTCCAACCACCGCGTCAGAGCCTCCTCGCGATCACTGCGAGTCAGTGAATCGAGCGGGGACGCCTCGTTCGAGCGGCGCGTTGCGTCCTGCTCAGCGGCCAGGAGGTGCTCCCAGTCATCCGGCTTCATTACTTTTCCGAGTTGGCAAATCAGCGTCTGCACCGCCCCGACGGTTTCATGGAGTTGGGCGGCGGCGCGGCGGGTGGCCGCAGCCGGATTGTTCAATTCATGAGCCAAACCGGCGGCCATCGTGCCCAACGAAACCAGCTTTTGGCGCTGGTGGGAATAACCCTCGAGGTTCCGCAGCCGGTTGGCGGCTGTCCTGAAAACCTCCTTGCCTACCGTAGGGCAGGTGCTGAGCATTCGCCAGAAATTCTCCTGATTGAGCCGAAACAAGCGCGCAGGCTTGGACACCCGCACGATCGCGAGCCAGGGACTGTTCAACAGCAGCGGGATTTCTCCCATGAACATTCCCGCCCGGTTTACCCCCAACAGCACCTCCTGATTGTCATAGAGCCGCGAGATGCGGACTTCGCCCTTTAGGTTCAAGAAGAAGAATTCCGCCGGCTCCTCTTGCGAAACAAGGATTGTGCCCGCCGGCACTTGAATCACCTCCCCACGGCGGATGCAATCAAGTTGGTCGTCCTTCAGCCCGGCAAAGAGCGCGGCCTGGCGAATGGTTTGGAGCAATGCGTCATCCATAGTCAAAGGGTGCCGAGGTATTCATGCACCAGCTTCACTGCCATGGCGCCTTCGCCAACCCCTGAAGTCACTCCTTTGGCGGAGCGATGCCGCACATCTCCCGCCACGAAGATCCCCGGAACACTGGCTTCGAGGTAGAAGGGATCGCGATTCACGCTCCAGCCGCGCGGACGCCGGTGTTCCTGCTGCACCAGATGCTGCCCGGAGATGATGTAGCCGAGTTCATCGCGCTCGACCACCCCGGCGAGCCAGTCCGTGCGGGGCACAGCGCCGGCATAGATCAACAAGGCGCTTGCCGGGACGGTTTTCTTCTCGCCCGTCTTCTTGTGCTCGATGACCACTTCTTCGCATCGCTCCGCGCCCCGCACCTCGATGACCTGCGAGTTCAGTTCAATGAAAATATTCTTCGTCACCTTGATCTGGTCTTCGAGATACTGGGACATGGTCGCGGAGAGCGAATCGCCGCGAGCCACCATGGTCACCTGCCGCGCGAAGCGAGAGAAATAGAGGGCGGCCTGGCCGGCGGAATTCGCTCCGCCCACGATGAAGACATCCCCGTCGCGGTGGGAAAAGGCCTCACTCATGGGCGCGTAATAATGCACCCCGGCGCCCTGGAGCTTGTCCAAGCCGGGCACCTCGAGCCGGCGATAGGCGATGCCAGTGGCGATGATCAGGGCGCGGCCGGCAATTTCACTGCCATTCGCCATCCGAACCACACGTGAAGGGCCTTCGATTCTCAGGCCCGCAACCTCTTGGGGCGTGAGAATCTCGACGCCGAAACGCCGCGCTTGGGCCACCGCCCGTCGGGCGAGGTCCCCTCCGCTTAGACCCATCGGGAAGCCGAGGTAGTTCTCAATTCGGGAACTCCTGCCCGCTTGGCCCCCGGGTGCTTCGCGCTCGACCAGCAGCGTGCGCAGCCCGTCTGCCGCGCCGTAAACGGCCGCCGCCAGGCCCGCCGGGCCGGCGCCCACAACGACGAGATCGTAAAACGGCTGTTCCGCACGGGTTTTCAACCCCATCTTGCCCGCAACCTCGGCCACTGTCGGTTTGGGCAGAAAGGAGCCGTCGGGAAAAACGACCAGTGGCAGGCAGGCACTCTCGGTCTTGCTGCTGGTCACGAGCTGTTTGGCCACTTCGTCCATTTCGATGTCCAGCCATTGATACGGAATGAAATTGCGGCCCAGAAAATCCCTGATCTCCATCGCGGAGGGCGACCAGCGATGCCCCACCACGCGAATGCCCTCGAAGACGGGATGGTAGGAAGCCTGCCAATCGTCCAGCAAGTCGTCAACGATGCCATAGAGCCGCTCCTCCGGAGAGTCCCAAGGCTTCATCAAATAGTGGTCTATCTTGACGTTATTGATTGCCCGGATGGCCGCGTCGGTGTCCGCATACGCGGTCAACAGCGCGCGTTTGGCATCAGGGTAGAGTTTGAGTGCCTGCTCCAGGAATTCCACCCCGGACATAAGCCGCATGCGCTGGTCCACCAGAAACAGAGCCACCGGTTCATTTCGAAGTTTCAATTGTTCAACCGTTGCCAGAGCCGAGCTCCCTGAATCCGCGGCCATGACGGGGTAGCGATTCCCGTATTGACGGCGTAGATCGCGCTCCACTGCCCGCAGAACGTCGGGATCGTCATCTACTGTCCAGATTACCGGCTTCGGCATAATACTTCCTGTCGGCTAATCATGTTTGTAAGTCAACCTCACCACTTGGATTTCGGTGAAGATCGGTTCAAAGTGTGAGACACTCGCAACCTGCACCCCACAATCCGGCGTGTCGGAACCGGGCTACTTCAGCGGCAGCGATGGATGAAGCCAGTTTTGAATTAGCCTCAGAGCCTGTTCCTGCCGGGCAAAAAAAGCGAAGCGAATGCCAATCCGCGGGTAGTCACTCGACCTACAAGGGTAACCAATATGCAAGGTACATGATAGCCTGCGTGGCGGGTTGGCAATTCTTGGCAAGCAGCCGGCCCTCTCGGCAGCAGAACAGAAGTCGAAAGCGTTGTTTAGAACCCTGAACCATGGAACCGATGCCAGCCCTTAACGTTCGCTGGTCGCGCGGCGAGCAGATTCTGCGTGACCCCTCCCAAAACAAGGATGCCGCCTTCACCCGCGCCGAACGCGAGCGGCTTGGGATCGAAGGGCTGCTGCCGCCTGCGGTGCTGACCATCCAGCAGCAGGCTGCGATGGAACTGGAGCACATATTCCAGAAGCGCGATCCCTTGGAGCAATACATCGGCCTGATCGCTTTGCTGGATCGGAATGAGGTCCTCTTTTATCGGCTGTTGGTCGAGAACCTCGAACGCCTCACCCCCATCATTTATACGCCTACCGTTGGCCTGGCCTGCCAGCAATACAGCCATATCTATCGCCGCCCACGAGGCTTGTTCCTCTGCCCCAACGACCGCGGCCAGATCGCCCAGCGCCTCCGCAACTTCCGGCAGCGCGACATCCGGCTCATCGTGGTGACCGATAACGAACGCATCCTGGGCCTCGGCGATCAAGGGGCCGGCGGCATGGCCATTCCCATCGGCAAGCTCGTCCTCTACTCGGCGGGCGCGGGCATCCATCCCGCGCTCACGCTGCCGATCAGTCTGGACGTCGGCACCGATAACAGCGCCCTGCTCGAAGACCCGTTCTATCTCGGCTACCGTGGGCGCCGGCTGCGCGGCCCGGAGTACGACGCGTTCATCGAGGAGTTTGTCCAGGCGGTGAGGAACGTATTTCCGCGCGCGCTCCTGCAATGGGAGGATTTCAAGAAAGCCAATGCATTTCGCTTGCTGGGGCGCTATGCCGGGCGGCTGCCCAGTTTCAACGACGACATTCAAGGAACCTCAGCCGTTACACTGGCCGGTGTCCTTTCCGGGCTGCGCATTACGGACAAGCCCTTGCGCGAACAGCGGTTTCTGCTGGCCGGTTCGGGCGCCGCGGGTGTTGGCATTGGGCGGCTGCTGCGCACCGCGTTGGCCGCCGAGGGGCTCACCGACGCCGAAGTCCGCCAGCGCCAGGTCTTCATTGATTCGGGCGGCGTGGTCTGGGAAGGGCGCCAAGATTTGGAAGACCACAAGCGCGAGGTGGCTTTGCGGAGAGACGAATTGGCTGCCATCGGGTTGCCCAACCCGCCGCCCCGATCGCTCGAAGAGGTGATCCGGTGCGTTTGCCCCACTGTCCTCATTGGCACCACCGGTCAGCCGGGCGATTTTACCCCGGCGGCCATCCGCGCGATGGCTGACCATTGCGAACGCCCCATCATCTTTCCCCTCAGCAACCCCACCAGCAAGGCGGAGTGCACACCCTCCGAAGCCTTGCAGCACTCGGATGGCCGTGCGTTGGTCGCCACCGGCTCGCCCTTCGACCCGGTCAGGTATAAAGGGCGCAAGCACGTCATCGGCCAGTGCAACAACGCCTTCGTGTTCCCTGGCGTCGGGCTTGGCGTCCTCATCAGCGAGGCTAGCCGCGTCACCGATTCCATGTTTCTGGCCGCCGCGCGTGCGCTCGCAGAATTCACCATTACCCATGCGGCCAGCGATAATTGCCTCTATCCGAGCCTAAGCGAACTCCGCACCGCCAGCCGCCTGATTGCCTTCAAAGTCGCCCAAACCGCCCGCGACGAAGGGTTCGGCCAGAGCCTGGATGACAAGGCGCTCCAGGCGGCTATTGCGGACTTTTGCTGGCTCCCCGATTACCCCACCACCGAATCCGCCCCGGCCCGCTCCAAAGGCGCGGCCAAGGAGGTGGTGGAAGCCTGAGGTGGTTCGGACGAATACTGACGAGTATCCTCCCCTGCATCAGAATCGCCGGTAACGCCGCCGCCTCCTGGCGCACGTGCACGTGCCGCATCTTCAACGACTCCGCCACCGCCGCGAGAATCGGCATGGTCAGCGGCTGCCATCCTCGGGATGAACATTGCAAGAAAGGTCCTGCGCTGTTTCCACTGGTCACTGGGCTTTTCTCTGAGGGATCAAGCGCTAGCCGGTGCCCCGGCTCTGGCCGTTTGCCCGTTTCCCGCCTTTTGGCGACCCATCCGAACCCAGCTCGGCGCGCTAAACAGCCGAGTCTCTGTTCCCCTACTCCTGCATCCCTGCACCAGACCGTCCCGCGGGTCCCCCCGGAGCCCCGCCGTAGCCTCGCCGTAGTACCCTCGTTAGCTAACGAGGGTACTACGGCGAGACTCCGGTGAGGCTATGGAGCTATGGGCGGCAGGGGACGCTACTCCACCCCAAACAATGAAGAACCACCACGCGCTCCGGCCGGCGGTGTCGTGCAAGCGGCCCGACAACCAACGGCTCAGCTTTCTTGAACTGGCTTAGGTCTCTGGCCGGCGGTACCGAATGCCGCGAGCCCCTTGAGTGCCTTTATAGGCAGCCCAACCCAGAGCGGCCGCGCCGAGCCCCGCACCCCCACGCTTTTGACAGAACTGTGCCGGAAGGCTACTGATTACGCACGCCTTGTGGATAATCTGAACCCAGCTAAAATGTCTGATCCTGCGGCAGACGTAGCGCCGTTGGCGCCGGGTGTGTTCACCTGGCCAAGTCCCGAGGCGGGCAGTGAAACTCTGCTGCGAATCCCGGATTATGACTTGGTTCGGCGCGTTGGCGCGGGGGCTTATGGCGAGGTCTGGCTGGCGCGGAGCACGGCAACCGGGGTTCTGCGCGCGGCCAAAATCGTCTGGCGGCGAACGTTTGAGGATGACCGGCCGTTCGAACGGGAATTCGAGGGCATCCAACGCTTCGAGGAAATGTCGCGGGAGCACCCCAGCCAACTGGCCCTGTTCCACATCGGGCGCAACGATGCCGAGGTGTATTTCTATTACATCATGGAATTGGCTGACCGGGTCGGAGCCCAAAGTCCGGAGTCCAAAGTCCAAAGGCTGGCAGCCTTCCCGGGACCTGAGTCGGGCAGTGTGGTCGGGGTAGGGGACTCCTACACGCCGCACACACTGCGTGCGGACCTGGCTCGGGGGCGCTTGCCGTCCGCGCGTGTGCTGGAGATCGGCCTGGCGCTGACCGAGGCGCTTGGCCACCTGCAAAAGCATGGGTTGGTGCATCGGGACATGAAGCCGTCGAATGTCATCTTCGTCAGCGGCCGGCCCAAGCTGGCGGACATCGGGCTGGTGACGGATGCGAGTGATACGTGTTCCATTGTCGGTACCGAGGGGTATCTGCCGCCGGAAGGCCCCGGCACCCCCCAAGCGGACTTGTTCGCGCTGGGCAAGGTGCTCTACGAAGCGGCCAATGGTCTGGATCGCCGAGAGTTTCCCAAGTTGCCTGAAGACGCCCGCTCCTGGTCCGACGCCAAGCTGTTGTTTGAACTCAACGAAGCGATCCTTAAAGCCTGCGCGGCGGCGGTGGGTAAGCGTTACGGCAGCGCTGAGCTTCTGCATGCCGACCTGGAGCTGCTTGGTGCCGGGAAGTCTATTCGCCGAGCGCAGCGGCGCCAAGGGTACTGGCAGTTAGACTGGATAGACTTGGCCGGCTGCCGTGGGATCCATGAGTCGTAGAAGCTCATGAAGTTACTGCGGGGCAAGTTCGTGCGGCAGCATTGGGAGATACTTGAGGAAGCGGATCCACCGCCACCTTGCGAATTCAATCCTCAGGCTGGCGCCTGCGGCGGCAGTGCGCCCGCCATCGTCATCTACCTTTTGGCAAGCGGCCTTTTGCGGCGCATTACATCAGCAACACGATGAGGACGCCCCAGACGACGAGCAGCGTATTGCCGACGGCGTAGGTGATGGAGTAGCCCAAGGCGGGCACCTTACTCCTGGCTTCTTCCTGGATGGCGCTCAGGGCCGCGGTGGTGGTGCGAACCCCGGCGCAAGCCCCCAGCAGGATGCCTGGGTGCATTTTGAACCAATACTTGCCTGCCAGCAGGCCGACGACAAGGGGCGCCAGCGTCACAAAGACGCCCCACAGGAGGAGACTCAGTCCGGACTGCCTGAGGCCGGTCATGAAGCTCGGCCCGGTAGTCAGCCCGATAACGGCAATAAAGATCGTCAAGGCCAGATCGTTTAACACCCAAAGGGCGGGAGCCGGGATGCGGCCAAAGGTCGGGTGGACGGCTCGCAGCCAGCCGCAGACAAGGCCTGCGATGAGGGCACCGCCGCTCGTGCTTAGGCCCAACGGCACGGTGCCGAAATGCACCGCCACGGCTCCGACCAACGCGCCCAAGGTGATGCCCAGCCCCATGAAGACGACGTCTGTCTTCTCTGTGGCCCGGTCAGGATAGCCCAGCCACCCGGCAGCCCGTTCGACATCGCGCTTGGCGCCAATGAGCTGGAGCACGTCGCCCCGATCCACTTTGGTGGCGGGTGTGAACGGCAATTCCTGCCCGCCCCGGGTGAGCTTGCGCAGGAACACTCCGCGCCCATACTTCCTGGCGACCTCCGAGTCGCCAATCTCCTTCAGGGTCCTCCCAGCCACCTGTTTGCTGGTGATCACTACGTCGAGGACTTCTCCGGGAAACTGGAGCAGTTCAGGATCGTCCACTTCGGGGCCGATTTCCGCCGGCTGCCGCAAGAGCGTTTCCCTCAGCCCGGCCAGCGCAAGGACGTCGCCGGGGCTGATCACGATGTCGAGGTCCGGCTCGAGCAGGCGAGCATCCTGCCGGATGCGCTCGACGAACACTTCACGTGATGGGAATTGGGCCTCGAAGTCCCCAATCGTTCTGCCCACCAGCTTCGAGTCCGGGGCGACCCGGTAGGAGCGGAGGGTGCGCTTGTGGTAGGCAAGGAGATCGTCGTCTGCTCCGGAGCCGCCTCCCATCTTCGCTTCGTAATCAGCGCATGCCTTTGCCAGGTCCACCCGTAGCAGCTTGGGGCCGATTATGGCCAGGAACCACGCCGAGCCGGCGGTGCCAAACAGGTAAGTGACCGCGTAGGCCACCGGCATGGCCTCGAGCATCGCTTGCTTCTGCTCGGCCGGGAGCGCCAGTTGGTGGATCGAGTCCGAGGCCACGCCCAGCGCCGCGGAAACAGTGCTGGCGCCCGACAGCAACCCCGCCGCCTGGCCAATATTATAGCCTGCCAACTTGGCCGCGATCAACGTCGCCAGTAGGCAGGCGACGCAAATAACCACAGCGAAGAGCACCTGGGTCAAGCCGTCGCGCTTGAGGCCGCGAAAGAACTGCGGCCCGATGCCGTAACCCACCGCGAAGAGGAACATGAGGAAGAAGACGGCGCCGACATTCGGGGAGATCACGATGCGGAGCTGGCCGATGAGCACTCCGGCCAGCAGAACGCCTGTGACGTTGCCCAGGGTAAACCTCCTCAGCCTGAGCCTACCCGCGGCGAATCCCAGGGCCACAGTGAGGAATATCGCAATCTCCGGATAACGCCGGAGCGTTTCGATCGTCCATTCCATTTCTGGTATTCCGCCCGGTGACGCGCCCGTTACTTTGCCTCCTGGACCCGCTTGGTGACGTAGTCAGCAATTTGTGAAGCGGTCTGCTTCACATTCTTATCCAGATCCTTCTTGGCCATGACAAAGCGTGCCGCGGCTCCGTACGGGCCCAGCACGATGGTGGGGGCGGCACCGGGCGTCTTGCCGCTGGTGGCATCGGTGTCCACCTCGTACAGCGGCTTGGGCGGGCCCTGAGAAAGATCATCCACGGCAGTAATGACCTGGAGGTCCGTGGCCCCCTCGCCGAAACCGATCAGCGCCCGCTGGAGCCGGTTCCCTTCCTGGACTTCCGTAAACACCCCGCGAATCAGCCAGCCGCTGGTAGGTGGGGCCGCACCGGGCGGGAGCCGGAGAGCGGAAAACCCGGCCTTGGTGAGATCGTTCAGGAGCGACGTGGCCATGAGTTCCACCAGTTGGCGGGCGCGCGCTGCCGAATCCTTGGATGCCCCGGATAGGAGCCCGCGAACACGCCCACCCACCCTCGAACCGCCCGGCAGAATGCCGTCCTCGTGGTGGATGTCCTGGGCGCCGAGTCCAAAGTCGGTGACGTAAACGACAGCCGGCCTGGGCGCAGGTGCTGCCGAGAAACTGTGTTCTCCGGTGACCTTCGCCGATTTGCATCCCACCAACAGGAAGATGACAAGCACGAATGCAGCCGCCCGCGAAAGGTTTGCGACGATGCGCTCCCGACCAGCTCGTGGTGCCGAGAGCGCGCCCAGGATTCCTGGGCTCTCCAGTCCAGCGCCAGGTGAAATTCGCGCGGTCTCAGTTGGCTTCATTTTGGTATCAGGTCCTGCTTCCGATTCTCGGTCGCAGCCTATTAAGACGGATATGGGACTGTCAATATATTTCTAGCGAGAGTTCGGGCGCCCAGCCCGCCGCAGGGCGTAATGGCTTGGACCGTTCGCGTTCATCAGGCTTCGCCGCGGATTGAGACGGCATGAAGCAAATGGCAGCAAGTGCATCCCTCCTTCTGTCTTTGGGCAGCCTTGATGGTCGGGCCATCGAGTTTGGCTACTGAGGCACGTTCTCGCGCTATCGAACAGTCTTTTCAGACCCGCACTTGACGCCGTTTTCGGCTCTCTGGTCGTTTACATATTATTAACTATTCCGGGGGGCCTTTTAATTATCACCCGAGGTGTGCCTAATGCATGTTGAGGCGATGCAAGACCTGCCAGAAAGAATCTTGCTTCCAGTTGATGTAACCAGATGCCCGCTGGAGGTGTTCGAGCTGGTCAATGGCTTCGCCAAGCGACCGGAGGTCAGGGTCATCCTGCTCCATGTCGTGGACCTGAACATTGCGGCGCCGGAGAATCGCATTTATGAGGAGCTTGCCCAGGAGGCGCTATCGCATCTTGAGCGACTGGCTGACAAGTACATTCATCCCATTGCCTCGACGGTCGCTCATGTTCGCACAGGCCGGCCGGTGGAAGAGATACTGGCCGAAGCGAAAGCCGAGTGTGTGGACCTGATCATCATGCCGACCTCTGGCCCTTCGTTTTGGAGCCGATTAATGGGCCTTTGCAGGCGTGCCTCGAATCCAATCGTCTCCCCGCTGGCTGCGAAGATAATTCGGGAGGCTGCGTGCGACGTGTTCGTGGTGGCAACCAAGACCCACATGAATTGTGAGAAGGCGTTGGGCCGGCGGGTGAAGCAAAGCAAGGCATTGCCTCAGGCGACTGCCCACGCTGCTTCCCTGGCTTAGCACCGCCCCAACTGAACCGCATGAAAACCAAAGATGCCTGTCCACTGGTCGAGGTAGCGAGTTGCCGCAACGTGCCCGACCATCACGACCCGGTGGATGCGAGCGGCGCGCCGTTCCAGGCCGGGCAGGTGCTGGACAGCCGCTTCCGGATCATCGAGGTGATCAGCCGCAGCGGTATGGCGACCATCTTCAAGGCCGAAGACATGCAGAACAGCAACCAGTTCGTCGCGGTGAAAGTGCCGCACCTGGAGTATGAGAGCGACCCCAATTTCTTTTCCCGTTTTAAGCGTGAGGAAAGAATTGGCCTTGAGCTAAGCCACCCCTTTGTTCTCAAGTTCGTTCCCGTCGCGAATAAGAGCCGGCCTTACATCGTCACCGAGTACCTGAAGGGCTGCACACTGGAGCACCTGCTCAAAGCGATGCGGCCTTTGCCGGAAAAGGATGCCCTCCAGGTCGCCAGCCTCATCTGCGAGGCGCTGCAGCACCTGCACGACCACGGCGTCGTTCACCGTGACCTGAAGCCCCAAAACGTGATGATCTGCTGCGACGGGACCATCCGTATCATGGACTTCGGCATCGCCCGGGACGTCGTCTCGCGGCGCATCACGCGCGTGGGCAACTCAAGCCCGATGGGAACGCCGGATTATATGGCGCCGGAGCAAGTCAAAGGCATACGCGCCGACAAACGCACGGATATTTACAATCTGGGTGCGCTTCTCTACGAAATGCTCACCGGGACCGTGCCCTTTCAGGACGAGAATCCCTGGGCCGCGCTTAACGCGCGCGTCACCGGCGACCCGGTGGCTCCACGCAAACTCAATCCCGAGCTTTCGGCGCAGGCCGAGGAGATCGTCCTGCGTGCGCTTCAGCGCGACCCGGCAGACCGCTACCCTAGCGCAGCCGCGATGCAGGCTGAACTGGACATCGCGGAGCATGTTCGGGTGACCGGTCTTGCCGACCGGTTGCAGCAACCAGCGGCCTGGAAGCCCAGCTTCTTTCGACGGCCTTGGGTGCTTGCCATCACCATGCTGGGACCGCTCCTAATAGGAATCACCCTTCTACTTTGGCTGCTGCTTCGTCACCATCCTGCCTGAAAAGGACTTGTGATACGAGTCACTTCTCAGCGTCAGGCTTCGGTTCGGTGGTTGGCTCGGGAGACGTTTCCTTCTTGCTGGGATCGGCAGCGACCGGCTTCTCGTCCTTCTTGGGTTCCTCCTTCTTCTCGACCAGAAGATCCTTGCGGTCCTTGAGCAGCGAATCAACCGTCCAGTTGGAAACCAGGTAAACCCATTTCCCGTAGCCTTGCTCCTGGGTCAGTTTGTCTTCGAGCTTCTTCTGGTTGTCCTTGAACTCCTTGTCGAGCCGGGTCTTGTCCTCGGGTTTTTCGTCCTTGCCGGGAGTGCGCTCCTTGGGGATTTGCGCCGTCACGGTCACGATCATCGGGATATTGTCGTTGGTCTTCTGCCCGAGCTTGAGAGTGTAGGTGAAATGGTCGAACGTGTTGAGCGTCACTACGGTCGGTTTATCCAGACCTGCCGGCTCCGGTTTGCTGTCGGCGGGCAGGACGTCGTTAAAGCTGGGCGAATTCAGGGCATAGGAAAAACTGGAGGTCTTCGTCGAATCGAGCTTCTCGTCGGGTTTGGCTTCAACCAGTTTCCAATCGCTGGCGGTTTCGGTGTCACGCGTCACCTTCCACGAGTTGGTCGCCGCCGGATAGGCGACGGCAATCGAGTGAATCTTCTCTACCTTGAAGAAGTCCTTGTTCAGCCATGACTCAGGTTTGGCTTCGACGTTGCTGAGAGGGTCGGAGACCACCGCTACGGTCTTGGCCGCCGCGCCGAGCATGACGTATCGGCCGTCGGGCCAGCCCTCGTTGTCACCCATGTCGCCCATTGGGGAGGGCCGGCCTTCGGCCTTGTGCATGTGTGACTTGCCCAGCAGCAGCGACCGGATGACTTTGCCGCCCTGGTCGCGTAATTCCACGAGGATGGCGGTGTTGGTCGCCGGCCCCGGCGGGAGCAGCTTGTAGCGGCCCAATTGCGACAGGCCGATTTCTTCAGTCTGCGCCGCTTTCAGGTCGGCGGCTTTGAGCAAGAAACTGCTGATCTCCGTGAAGTTGGCCGGGTAATCGTTGCGCTGCTTCACCCGCCAAAGATTGTCCTGTCTGACCAGGTCCAATTCATTCGTGCCGCCCTTGATCACGATGGCGGCGACGTCATTGACTGGCAGGTCGCCCAGGAGTTTCGTTGCGGCGGCCTGCCGGCTGCCGCCCTGCCACGAGGTCTGGTTGCGCCGGTTTAAAACCAAGCCAACCACGCCTAACACAACCACCAACACCACGAGTATGAGGAGCTGTTTCCGATTCATTTGGCCGAAGTCTTCCTGCGGTTAACAATCGCAATGACGATCCCCGTGGCCGTTACCGCCAGCGGCACGGCCAGGATGTTGATCCATTTGAGGCGCGTCTGCAGCGAGACGACTTCCTTCTTCAAATCTTTCTGCACCTGCCGCAAGCGCTTGCGGGTGTCCGCCTCTTCCTTGCGCAGCTTCTCCAGTTCCACGCGCTGTTCCGGCGACAGGATGAAGCGCTGGTCCTTGTCCTTCTTCTGCGCCTGCATCTCGTTGATCTTCTGCTGCGCCTGGGCCGCGCTGTCCTCCAATCGCTTGATCTCACTCTGGAACTTCTCGTTAGCAGCGGCCTCCATCTCCTTCACACGGGTAAAAGGCCGGTTAAGGGTGGCCCGGCTGCGGACGGCAATGAGGTTGTTGTCGCCGGTCATTTGCTCAATGATGTTCTGGGCCAGGTTGAGATTGGCGTTCATGGCCATCTTCAATGCGCCAAACGGGCTCTCGATCTGGCGGATCGTGAATGGGTCGTAAAGTAAATCGGCATCGCCAAAAAGCACCACGGTGTTGTCGGCTTTGGTCTCCTTGAGCCAGTCGCCGGTTTTCTTCTCGTCCGGCTTCTTCTCGTCCTTCTTCTCGGTGTCGGACTTCTCGTCTTTCTTCTCCTGCGGCGCGCCGTCCGGAAAAGCGGTCTTGAACTTGCCGCGCAGGCGGACCGCGAGCGCGTAGGTCACGCCCGACGGCTTGAACTCCTTCATGATGTTCTCGCCGGAAAAGTTGGCCAGCATGGCATCTACCAACTGGGAGTCCTTAGAGCTGCTAAGCAGCACGGTTTCCTTCAATCCCGCCACCGGCGTGCCCGTAAACGCCCCGCACAACGGCAGCCAGACGTTGTCAATTTGGCTGGTGGCAACGTCATCCTTGTTGATCGCGTCCGAGGTCAGGCCCAACCACGCGGGCGCGTCCTGCGGCTCACCGGTGCGCCCGCGCAACTGCATCTTGTATTTCAGGTCCGCCACAACTTTGCCGGTATCAAACTGAAGGCCCCAGGCCTTGAGCAGCTTGTCCAGCGATGACCCGCCGCCGCCCATGTTGGCCATCATCTGGTTTTGCTGGCGGTTGTCCGCCAGGCATTGCGCGTCGAGGAAGGCCACCAGCTTGCCGCCTCGCATGATGAACTGGTCTATGGCAAACTGCGCCTTGTCCGAGATGTCCTTCGGCGCGATCACCACCAGCAACTTAATGTCGTCGTCAATCTTGTCGGCGTCCATGGCGACGCGTTTGACGTTGAAATCGTTCTTCAACTCCGTGATCAGGGCCCAGGGCTGGCTGCCCTGTTGGCCCATCTGCGCCATCATCGGATTGGACGGCATGCCGAAGACCGGCAACGGGGTCATGAGACCGATGGTCGCCTTCTCCGGGTTCTCCGCGCGCACAATCGCCCGGTCCAAGTCGTATTCCAGCAGCCGCTCGCGGTTGGGCGCCAGAAAGGAAATAGACTGGAGCTCGTCCGCGCACTTGACGGCCAGGCCTAGATAAAAACGGTCCACGCCGGGCAATTGCTGCGACTCGATGCCGTCCAGACGCGCGGAGTCCTCCGCGTCAGAGTCCGCCTGCGGATCGTACTTCTCGATCTTGAGCTTGCCGCCCGCCACTTGCCGGTATTCGGCCAGGAGGTCCTCGACCTTGCGGGCATAGCTCTTGAGATAGACCGTTTCGGGCGTCGCGCTCTCGCTCTGCGTGCAGTAGAAGCGGATGGTGACCGGGGTATCGAGCTTCTTGAGGATCGCCCGCGTGCCGGCCGAAAGCGTGAACGCCTTCTCCTGCGTCAGGTCCAGGCGCGCGCGCGCCGTACCGGCAATGAAGTTAAGCGCGATCAGAATGACCAGCATCACCACGACGCCAGCCGTCGAATAAAGAATTGTCTCAAGCGATTTCTTTTGCATCCAAACCTCCCTTTTAGCCCGCGCGATGAGTGCGCAGGATCACACTGGTGGTAAAGAGCGAGAACCCGATGACTGACAGGAAGAACAGCACATCCCGCGAGTCGAGCACCCCTTTCTGGAAACCCTCGAAGTGGGTGATCACGCTGAAGGACGTGACCAGGTCGGTCAGCCGGGGCGCGATCTGTTCGAGCACGTTAATGACCGGCGGGAACCCGGCCAGGATCAGGAACAGGCAAACCACGAGCGATATAATGAAGCTGACCACCTGACTGCGCGTCAGCGCCGAAGTGATGCAACTGATCGCCAGGTAAGCGCCGGCCATCAGCCAACTCCCGACGTAGGCCGTCAGGATGATCCCATTGTCCGGGTGACCCAGGTAGTTCACGGTAATCACCACCGGGAAGGTCAGCACCAGCGCCAGCGCCAGGAAAAGCCAGGAGGCCAAAAACTTTCCGACGATGGCCTGCCAGGCGGTGATGGGCATCGTCAGCAGCAGTTCGATGGTGCCCACCCGCCGTTCTTCGGCCCACAAACGCATCCCGACGGCCGGCACGAGGAACAGGTAGAACCACGGATGCCAGTCGAAGAACGGTCGCACCAGCGAGGCCTCCTGCCGCTCAAAGAAGCCCCCCACGAAGAACGTGAAGAACCCGCTCAGCAACAGGAAGATCACGATGAAGACATAGGCCAGCGGTGACGTGAAATAAGCGCCCAACTCGCGCTTCGTAATAGTCCAGACATTTCGCCAGGCGTTCATCATGCCGCCTCCTTTGCTGTGTCGGGCATGGTAATACTGCGAAAGACCTCGTCGAGCCGGCCTTCTTCGGCCTGAAGTTGCTCGATCTGCCATTCATGGGCCGCCTCGCCGACGGCCTGCGCCAACGCGCCGTTGGCGCCGCCCTTCGGAAAGGCACGCACGGTCACGTGACCGTCCTTCTCATCCACCACCGTCACCCGTTTGACCAGCGGCACCTGATACAGCTTCGTTGTCACCGTGCTGGAGGCCACGCCTTTAACCCGGAGGGTCACGGCCCCGGCCCACTCCGATTTCTGGCGCAGCTCCTGCGGCGTGCCGTTGGCGACGATCTTGCCCCGGTCAATGATGATCGCCCGCGAGCAAACGGCATCCACCTCCTCGAGGATGTGCGTCGAGAAGATAATCGCCTTCTTCTCGCCCATCCGCCGGATCAACTGCCGCACCTCGTGCTTCTGATTCGGGTCCAGCCCGTCCGTCGGCTCGTCCAGCACCAGCACATCCGGATCGTGAATGATGGACTGGGCGAAACAGGTGCGGTGACGATAACCCTTGGAGAGCGTCTCGACGCTCTGGTGCAACACCGAGCCGAGAAAGCACATCTCGACCACGCGGTTGACGGCCTGCTTCCTCGCCTCGCCGCGCAGGCCCCGGATTTCAGCCGTGAAATGAAGAAACCCATAAACCGTCATGTCGGTGTAGGCCGGCGCATTTTCCGGCAGGTAACCAATCAGGCGCCGCGCCTCAATCGGGTGCTCCACGATGTCGAAACCGCCCACCGTCACCGACCCGGCGGAGGGCGGCAGGAAGCCCGTGATCATGCGCATGGTGGTGGATTTGCCAGCGCCGTTGGGTCCAAGGAACCCCAGCACCTCGCCCCGGCTGATGGAAAACGAAACGTCATCCACCGCCCGTTTGGTCCCGAAAACTTTGGCCAGATTTTGAACCTTAATCATATTACTGCGTGCTCAATTTCATACCGAAATGAATCGTCCTAATAGCCAGTTCAGACCCATTTGTAAACTCGTTTTTTTTAACCAGATCGGCCTGGCGGCCTGGCCGCACGCGGAAACGGCCCACGCGGCCTTTTCGGCAATGTTTGATAGTTTTGGGGCCTCCGCGTTCAAAAAAATCGGGGGCCGACGGAGCACTGCGTGCGCGGCGAAACCCACCCTATAGCCGCTCCCGCCCCGCGTAGCCGGCATCCAGTTCGTGCCAGAACTCGATGTCCTCCTCGTCCTGCTCCCAGCAAAGGAAGACTTCCCGGCTGTCCAGGATGGCCGGGAAATCAACCAGCCCCCGCTGAAGGTCCTTGACCTGGATCTCCCGCCGCTGAAATTCCAGCAATACCTCCTCCAGGTCCACCAGTCTTCTAACCCAGGTATTCACCAGGTTGCCGCCGAGGTCGCAGCATGGGGCCATCAGCCCGCTGAGGCGCTCCTCGATCTTTTGCACCTCCGCCTGCAGATCGGCAGAGCGCGTCAGCCACTGCCGGATTTGCGGCAACAAGTGCCGGGCTTCGTCGCGTGTGTAGTGCTTCTGGAATTGGTTGGCCATGGCGATGAGCCGTAACCAATCAATGCCACCACAGATGGACACAGACAGGCACAGATAAGCAGGCGCAGCTCATTTCGCACCGTTCCCCTCGAGCTTCTTCCGGACCTCCTCATTCGGCTCCAGGGAAACCGATTTTCGCCAGGCCTCGCGCGCCTGTTCCGGCTGCTTCAGCGCCGCGTAAATGTCGCCCAAATGGTCATACAGCGTCGCCGCGTCGGACTGCTCGGACAACTCGGCGGCCTTGAGGGCGTAAGGCAACGCCTCCTTGGGCTGGTCCAGCTTGAAGAGCACCCACGCCATGCTGTCGAGGTAGGCCGCGTTCTTCGGCTCTGCCTTAACCGCCTTTTCGATCAGCTCGCGGGCTCGGGAGAGGTTCGTGCCATGCTCGGCCCACATGTACCCCAGGTAATTCAACGCCTCGGCAAACTCAGGCGCCAGTTTCAAGCATTTCTCGAAATACTGCTCCGCCTGGGCCAGATCCCCTGAGCGTTCGCACGTCGCGCCCAGTTGGAAGTAGAAGCCCTCATTCAGTTGGCTGGGGTCGGTAGCCTTCGCGATGACTTCGGCGGCCACCAGGTGCCGCAGGGCTTCCGGATAGGCCTTTTCTCGGCTGAAGGCCAGGCTGGTATAAAACTCAAGGGCGAAGCTCTGCGAGAACCTCTGCCGCGCATTGTCGAGCGTGGCCAGGGCCTCACTAGGCTTGTCCAGGTCAATTTGCGCCAACGCCAGGAAATAATAGCCCGATTCCAAACCCGGGCTTAGCAGGATCGCCTTGCTCAGGTGGTCGGCGGCCTCGGCGGGCTTCTTGTCCGCGAGCGACAGCCGGCCCAGGTAGTAATGGGCTTGAGGATTAGTGGGATCGTCGCGGAGGATGGCCTGGAGCTGCTCGGTGGCTCGCTTGTGATCGCTGCCACGCAGGTAAATCTCGGCCAGGTTGGCCCGAACTCGCTCCTCAACCAGCGGCAGCTCCGGCGGATGCTTGAGCACCTCCAGGTAAAGCTGTGCGGCTTTGTCGGTCTCGCCGAGCAGGTTGAACCCGTCCGCCAGCTTGAGGCGCAGCAGCGGCGTGGCCGGACCCAGTTTCATCGCGCGGTTCAGGGCGGCTAAGGCCTTCGCCTTGGAGCTCTCCTTCTGCGCCGACACTTGCGCCCCGACACTCGCGTAGAGTTCCGCCAGGCTGACGAGAAACTCACCATCCACCTTCGGCTGCCGCGCCGCCTCATCCAACACGCTCACGGCTTCCCGCGGCTGCTTGTTGCGCATGTAGCCGAGAAACAGATTCTGATAACCGATCAGCGAGCCCGGCGATTTCTTGACGGCGGTTCGGTTGGCGGCAAGGGCCTGGTCCGCCTTGCCGAGCTGGGAATAGATCATCCCGAGCCGCGCGTAAACATCCCCCGACGCATCTGGTCGCGCCGCCGCCCGCTTAACGATCTCCAGCGCCCGCTCCGGCTGTTTGGCTTGAAGCAGGTGGCGCGATACTTCGAGGACGAGCACCTCATCGCCCGGGTCCAACAGGGCTGCCTGATAGTACTCGTCCATCGCGGCCTGCGCGTCACCATTCATCTCGCGGACAACGCCCGTCGCGTAGTGGGCATGCGCTTCGGCGTGGCGTTCCACCGACCGTTCGTCCGTTTCCTTCTCTGCGCGAGCCGTGCTGCTCTTTTCCCTTAGCCCCGCTCCCTGGCGGGCAGGCGCAGTGCCGCATCCGGCCACCAGCAGAATGCTCGTGGTCGCCACCGCCCCCATGATCCAATAACGTCGCATCATGAAATAATACACCACCTGCCCCGCTCCGGAAACAGGTGGCACTGAATCACCCCGCCGACAGCCCAATCGGGCCGCACGCTATTTCTGCCAAGTTCGCTTCTTGTGGCGATGCGCCCGCAACTTCTTGCGCCGTTTATGCTTGTTGATTTTCGCTTTCCGTCGTTTCTTTAATGAACCCATAAACCCCCTTAGTATTCCTGCTCACCGCCCTTACGCAAGGAGAATGCGCGCCTCCTCACGCTTCGGCCAGCGCCGTCAGCGAAACCTCGGTCCCTGTGGCTTTGAGCATCGCGTCAATGGTGGCGGACTTGTAAAGGGCGCCCAGCGTCGGCGCATTGAAGCAGGCCTCCACAAAGACATCCGCCGTGCTGCCCGCCAACACGGCCATCAAACCGATATGCACGATCTCCGTCGCCTGCTCCCCCATGATGTGCACCCCCAGCAACTTCATGTCCTCCCGGCGAAACAGCAGCTTCAGAAATCCATCCAGGTCACCAATGATTCGTCCCCGGGCATTATCCCGGTAATTCGCCCGACCCACGACGTAGTCCACTCCCTCCTTCGTGAGCGATTCTTCCGTCTCGCCCACCATGCTGACTTCCGGGATCGTGTAAATGCCGTTGGGTAACAAGTGCGAAATGCCCGCTCGGACCTCTACCCCCAGCGCGTTGTGCACCGCCCGGCGCGCCTGCTCCATGCTCGTCGAGGCCAGCGCCGGAAACCCGATCACGTCCCCGGCCGCGTAAATGTGAGGCACGTTCGTCCTGAAATGGTCGTCCACCGGTATCAAGCCGCGTTCGCCCATCGCCACGCCCGCCGCCGGCAAATTCAGCTTCTCCGTGTTGCTCCGCCGCCCCGCGGCGACCAGCACCGCGTTAACTGTCAGCGTTGCCCCGGAAGAGAAGCTAAGCCTGATGCCGCCAGCGCCGCCGGCGCGGCATTCCCGCACCTCCTCCTTCCAACGAAAGGCAACCCCGTTGTGTTCCATGGCTCCCACCAGCGCCCGCGAAACCTCCCGGTCCAGGAAGGGCAGCAGCACCTCCCGCGCGTCTATCAGCTCGACCGCCGCCCCCAGGATGGCGAACGTGCAGGCGTACTCACTGCCAATTACCCCCGCACCCACCACCGCCAGCCGCTTCGGCAGCCGGTCCAATTGCAGAATCGTGTCCGAATCATAGACCTCCGGACTGCCAAACGGAAAGACCGCCGGCCGAAACGGCGAAGACCCCGTCGCAATAATTACATTCTCGCCGCGGATCACGACCTCTCCTCCCTCTCCCGCCCCTTGAGCCCACCCGGGACGCGTCTGGCCGGGTTGGACTCGGATCGTGTGCGCATCCACAAACACGCCCGTTCCAAAAAAGACATCCGCCTGGCGCGCCCTGAGCTGTTGGAAGATCATCGTATTGAAACCCTCCTTGACGTGCTGCTCGTGGCGGAGGAAATCCGCGACCGTCGCCTCCTGCTTCAGCGAAAAGTCCATACCGATCAACTGGCGCGCCTTTATTCCCGACAGAGCCAGCGCGGTCTCCCGCAGGGTCTTGCTGGGCACGGTGCCCGTGTTGACCCCGGCCCCGCCCAGTTCGTGGTGGTTGTCCACCACCGCTACCGTCTTATGACAGGCCTTCGCGGTGGCGGCCCCGACAATTCCCGCCGGGCCACCGCCGATAATTACCAAGTCGTACGTTTTTATTTCGTTTGGCATCGGATCTCCTCCCATTCGGGGGCATTCCCATGATCCCTTCGCGCTTTCCGACAACCATTCCACAGGGTATCGGCGATGTCCAGCGAGCGACCCCCAGGCCGGAAAGATCTTGTGGTTAGGAAGCCCCGGTTTGTGTAAGTAGTCTTTCCGAGGTTTCCATCGCGGGATGGACCGGAGTAGCGCGACGGGCCGACTCAGGCGGCCTGCGAAAAAAGGACTAACATTGTGGCAGGGGAAGCTTAGGATACTATCGAGGTAGGGATTGTCGAGAGTGAGGATCAATGCCGTCAATTCATGTCGGCCGTGATCGGAGGCACGCCGGAACTCCGCGCCGCCTGCGCCTGCTCCACCGCCAGGGATGCTCTCTGGTCTTTTGCCCAAAACCGCCCCAGCTTGTAGCTCGTCAGCCTCTTCCTCCGGGACATGCCCGGCACTGAGTTCATCCAGCGCATGCGGTCACTCTGGCCCGACGCATCCCCCATCCTCCTGATTCCCGAAAGCCACCCCCGCCTCCTGGTCGAGGCCCTCGAAGCCGGAGCCTGCGCCTATCTGCCCAAGCCCTGCGCCGCCGACGAGTTGGTCGAGGCCATCTGGACGGTGCACCAGGGCGGCGCCGTTGTTTCCAGCTACGTAGCCAAGGCCATTGTGGAGCACTTCCGTGCACTCGGCTCGGTCATTCGCCGTCTTACCGACCGCGAGCGCCAAGTGCTGACCTGCCTGTCGCGGGGACTTTCCCAGCGAGGCATCGCTGCCGAACTAGGCATAGATAAAGCGACCGTCCGAACCCATGTGCGGAACATCCTGGCCAAGTTAGAGGTCCACTCCACCGCCGAGGCCATCGCCCTCTACTTGAATCCCAAAGCCCCGGTCCGCGTGATAGAAGCGCCGCCCCTCGCCTGCCCTCGTCCCCCCGTCCTTATCCCTAACCCCCAAACAACGACCAACATGTTGTCGTGAATCCCAAAAATGGGAAAGCGCACTGTCGGCTGCGCGGAGCGCCCCCTTTTCCCAGCTGGGTCTGGGGAAAGGCATATACCTACCGCGCCACTGTGCCGGAGTTCGTCGAGGGTACCGACGACAGCCCGGGCCGGTGGCTTGCAATGGGTGACCGAACTGGAGCCTCTCCCAGAGACGCTTTGGTTGGTGGCCCCGTGGCGGGCAACAGGTCACCATGGGATTGAACGTGCAGCAGCTCCAGCTACTGATCCAGGCTCACTTCATAGCAGCCCCGAAAACTTTCTGCAGCAGCGCGGTTGTCCGGGCCGCCGGATTTTCGCGAATGCTCTTCTCCTCCTCCGCCACCATTTTGAACAGGCCGTCCAGTGCCTTGGTGGTGACGTAGGCGTCCACGTCCATGCCCTCGGTTCCGAGCAACGACCGGCCAAAGGAGCCGAAAGAGTTCCCCCCGCCGGCCTTTTCCATGAGCTGCTTGTAGGCGGAAGTCACGCCAGTTTGATCCGTCGCCTGCTTGACAATCGGCAGGAACTTCGCGAACAGGTTCGTTTCGGTTGTCCTCCGGAAATACTGGGTGGCGGCGTTATTAGTTCCCATCAGGATGGCCCTCGCATCCTCGATGGACATGCCTTTGACTGCATCCCCAAACACGCTGGCCGCCTCGGGCACCGCTTGCTCGGCGGCACGGTTCATCGTCGTGACGAACTCATCCGCCAATTTGTCCTGCTTGAGGACGCGCAGCGTTTTCTCCACCGTGCGCAGCTTCTCGGGCATGGGGATTTTGACATCGAGATTGGTCAAGAAACCGCCCTCGTGGCCAAGCCGGCTCACCGCCTGCTGAACGCCCTTCCCCAGAGCTTCTTTGAGCCCTTGGACCACCTGATCTTGCGACAGAGAGGCGGTCAAGCCGGCCGGAAGGGCCGCCGTCTCGTTAGTTGATTTGGTTCCGAATCCGAGCGCGTCGAGCAACCCGGCACGGATGCTCGTAAGTGAAACTAACAGGATCACTGCGACGGTGAGGCGTGTTTTCATAAACGCTTTCCATGGTAACGTGCCACAGGACGCTGCCGATGGCAACGGCAAGGTCCGCTGCCCCCGCTGGCTGCGGGGCCTTCCCGGGAGCTTGAGTGACTGCGAGTACAGCCTGATGCTTGCCCTGGCACACGTTTCATCTTTCTTATCCAGCCTGGCCCGCTGCGAAAAGTCCGATGGCACAAGACGGCGCCCCTGCCCGTCGTCCAACGCGCATTCCCGACCAACTCGAACTCTGGGTCGAAGACCCCCCCAGCGATCGGGCACAAATTCCTGACTACCAAGCCCAATATTCGCAGAGCATTTCTTCATTATTGCGTATTGCAAACGTCGCCGGTGTTGCCTATAAGCGAGTGGGTACCTGGCGTGAAACCATGAAACGAAACGGGCGAATCTGCAAGCGGATCGGCTGGGCGTTTTCGGTGCGCTGGCACCGACCAGGCAGGGCAGCGCCCACCACGCTTGCTTTCGCTGCGCGCCTGCGGTCAGCTTGCAGGCGCGAGGCAAACCAAAGACAAACAGCTAAACCTATGAAGAAACTAACCGAAATTCTCACATCTCAACGTGCTCCGGGCACCTTGCTCGGTATCACCACTGCTCTGCTGGTCGGTTGCGGGATCGCGTCCGCCCAGGGCCCGGCAGCCGCCCCCCCTCCGCCGGAAACCTTGGGTTGGGTTACCACCGCCGCAGCGGGGGTCACGCTCACCCGCGGCAACAGCGATACGTCCCTGGCGACCCTCAGTCTGGACACCAAGCGGAAGTGGGAAAGTGATGAAGTTCTCCTAGGCGTTTCTGGTGGTTACGGCGAAAGTACCGTGAAGGGCGTCAACACTAAGAACACGGAGTTCCTGCAAGGCTTCGGACAATACAACCGCTTGTTCACCGAGCGGTTCTACGGCGGCCTGCGCCTGGACGGACAGTATGATGACATCGCCGGCATCGACTACCGCTTTAAAGTCAGCCCCATGGCTGGGTATTACCTGATCAAGAACGACAAGTTATCGCTGGCTGCGGAAGCTGGCCCATCTCTGATCGAAGAACATCTGAAAGGCGAAAAATCAGATGGCTATTGGGCGGCGCGTGCGGCGGAGCGGGGTGAGTACAAGCTGACCGCTACCACAAGACTATGGGAGTCACTCGAGTACCTGCCCAAAGTAGATGATTGGGCTAACAACTACCTGCTTAATTTCGAGGCCGGTATTGATACTGCCATCACCACGCATTGGAGCCTGCGTGTGGTATTCCAGGACCAGTACGCGAACGAACCGGCGAAAGGCAGGGAGAAAAATGACCTGCGCCTGATTGCAGGCACCGCTTACAAGTTCTGAAGCCACGGCAATGCGTATGGGCGCATCTCAGTTTTGAGGGTGGAACGGCCTTGCCAGCAATCCGGCCATAGGAGCACGAATATGGTCTCCGGCGCCTCCGAGGTCGCAGCCCATTTCAAGAGACAATCATAATCCCGAATAGCTGAACGTTCATATGACAAACTCCGGATCTTCCAAGCAATGGCACTTCTTCCGGGCGGGCGGCTTCAATCAAGTCGCCCTCACTTCGGGGGCCGACCTGATGGCCCTCGATCAACTTGACCAGAAGCTCTGGGTTGCCCTGGCCTGCCCCGCTTCGGGGCTGGAGTTTGACAAGGCTACTCTGGCCCTGATTGATACGGACAAGGACGGCCGCGTCCGGGCGCCGGAACTGATCGCGGCGGTCAAATGGGCCGGCGGCCTGCTCAAGAACCCTGATGACCTTCTAAAGGGCTCCCTGACGCTGCGTGCGGCCGCCCTCAACGACGCCACTCCCGAAGGCAAGCTGATCGCCGCGTTCGCCAGACAGGTCCTGGGCAAGGCGGAAACGGCTGAAATCACTATTGACGAGGCGGCGGCCGCCGCCCAAACCTTCGCCGCCAAGCCCTTCAACGGCGACGGCATCGTGCCCGCCGACACAGCCAGTGACGCGGCGACCCAGGCCGTCATCAATGACATCATTACCTGCGTGGGCGGGGAGGCAGACGCCAGCGGCAAGCCGGGTGTCAACCAAGCCAAGATAGACCAGTTCTTCGCCGATGCCGCCGCGTATTCCGGCTGGTGGAAGAAGGCGGAAGGCGATGCGATGGTGATGCCGCTCGGCCTGAACACCGAAGCCGCTGCGGCGGCCGTCAAAGCCGTCAAGGCCAAGGTGGATGACTTCTTCGCCCGCTGCCGCCTGGCGGCCTTCGACCCGCGCGCCCTCAATGCGCTGAACTGCGACGAGAAGGAGTTTCTCGCGCTTGGGGCCAAAGATCTCACCCTCACGCACGCCGACATTGCCGGCTTCCCGCTCGCGCAGGTGGGTGCCAACAAGTCTCTGCCCCTCACGCAGGGCCTTAACCCGGCTTGGGCCGGGGCAATCGCCACGCTCCAGGCCGCTGCCGTCAAGCCACTGCTCGGTGACAAGACTTCCCTCACTGAGGCGGACTGGGCGGCGTTGCTCGCCAAACTTGGCCCCTTTGACGCTTGGAGCGGGAGCAAGGCCGGCGGGCCGGTCGAGAAGCTCGGGCTCAAGCGCGTGCGGGAAATCCTGGCGACCAACGCCAAGGAGACTCTCACCGCGCTGATCACCAAGGACAAAGCCGAGGAGCCTAATGCCCAGGCCGTCATCGGGCTCAACCGGCTGGTGCATTACCACCGCGACCTCTACAAGCTCTGCAACAACTTCGTGAACTTCCGCGACTTCTACGGTCGCAAGGACAAGGCCATCTTCCAAGCGGGCACTCTTTACCTCGACCAACGTAGTTGTGACCTCTGCATCACCGTCGAGGACGCCGGCAAGCACGCCGCCATGGCGGGCTTGGCGGGCACCTACCTCGCCTACTGCGACTGCTACCGCAAAGGCACGGGCGAGAAAATGCAGATCGTCGCCGCGTTCACCGGGGGCGATTCGGATAATCTCATGGTCGGCCGCAACGGCATCTTCTACGACCGCAAAGGCCTCGATTGGGATGCCACCATCACCAAGATGGTGGACAACCCAATCAGTATCCGGCAGGCCTTCTGGTCGCCGTACAAGAAGCTGGTCCGATCAATCGAGGAGCGCGCCGCCAAGCAGGCCGCGGCCGCGGAAGCCGCCTCGTCCGCAGAGCTGGAGAAGGCTGCCGAGGCCGCGACCGGTCCTGCCAAGGCCAAACCCGAGGCGCCCAAGAGAATTGACGTGGGGGTCGTAGCGGCGCTGGCGGTGGCCTTTGGCGCGGTCGGCACGGCGATTGGCTATTTCCTGGGCTTCTTCAAAAGCCTGCCCCAGTGGCAAATTCCCCTGGTGATCATCCTGTTTATGCTGCTGATCTCCGCGCCGTCAATGGCGATCGCCTGGCTGAAGCTGCGCAAGCGCAACCTGGGCCCGATTCTCGACGCGAATGGTTGGGCTGTGAACGCCCGGGCGAAAATGAACGTGCCGTTTGGTGGTGCGCTCACCGGCGTCGCGGCCTTGCCGCCCGGCGCGACTTTTGGCGCCGCCGACCAGTATGCCCAGAAGCCGGCCGTATGGCCCAAGCTTCTCGTCGTCCTGTTCTTTGTCTGGTGGATTCACGCCTTCCTGGATGAGCAAGGGTGGATTTACAAATGGACCGATGGCCAGCACGGACAATTGCCGCCCGAGATGCGCCAGCGCATGGAGGATCAGAAGAAAAAGGCCGCCGAAGAGAAAGCCGCCGCTGAAAAAGGCGCCGCTGACACCAAAGCTGCCGCAGCCAAGCCGGCCGAGGCCACAAAGTAGAACTACACCATGGTCGCGACCGAAGTCGAAGTGAAGCCGGCCAAAGCCAAGAAGTAGTCCCTTCAAGCGCTGAACGTCCCCCCGTTTAAGCCGGGGGGACTAATGGGGCGGCTCCTGCCAGACCGGGCTGGTCTTCCAGTTGAACTGGATTGCCAGCACCCGGAAGATGAAAGTCGCGGCAATCGTTATCAGCGCCGCTGTCATCACCTGCATTCCGGCCTGCAAGGTCAGAAACATGAACAGCAGGCACCCGCTGACGGCGGCCAAGACATAGAACTGGCCGGGTTTGAAAACCAACGGTTCCTGCCGCACGAGCACATCGCGCAGGCACCCACCACCCGCCGCATTGACTACCCCAACCAGGATCGCCCCCGCTACGCTCAGGTCGGCGTTCAGCGACTTCTGCACCCCCACAACCGCATAGGCTCCCAATCCCAGCGCGTCCAGCCAGGCAATGACTTTATTAAAGCGAATAACATGCTCCCGAAACAGAAAGCTGACGAACGTGGAACCGAGGATGACAAGGATGTAACGTGAATCCTTGGCCACCGCCGGCGGGCCTTGGACAAGGAAGATTCCATCCCGCATCAAGCCGCCGCCGACGGCCGTCGCAAAGGCCAGCGCGAAAAGCCCCACCCAATCGTATCCCCGCTTCAACGCCGCCAGGGCCCCTGTAAGGCCAAAGAGGAAAGTGGCCGCGAGGTCAATATAGACAGGGAGTATGAAGTGACCGTTGAGCATTGGGTTCAAGGGGGAGCCATCATGGCTGGGGCACAACCCGCCGGCAAGGTCTGTCTTGCATTTGTCCCCCAACGTTCTGTCACCACACAACCTGTCGGCGAGCAATCCGTACGAGGAGTTGCCGCAGATTGCAGTACACACCACTGTTCTGGACACCGGCAATTGCCCGATCCAAAGCCGTTATTCTGACGTTGGCCGTTCGCGCCAAGACCGTGAGCCCGCAATTGCAGTAGTATCTTCTTAAGAGCTTCCATTCCCCATGTTCGGCCAGAAACTCCCTAATGGCCCGTTGCAGCCCGCAACGTATCTCCTCCTCGGGATAGCCGCTCTTCTGAGCCTGTTCCTTGATGTCCCACCCGTGTCTTTGGCTCTCACCGACGACGCCGTCTAATTCGGTATCATGCATGAGTATGTATTTCCGCACACTGCCGTGGTGCTTGCGGAGCTCCCGCTTCAAATGTCCATAAACGTGCCAGGTGTCAATGAACAGCAAATCAACCATGGGAATCGTGCAGGTCGCGCTGTCATGTCGCTGGAAGGTCAAACCGATGCCGTTACTACTCGCTATCTGCTGCACGCTTTCTATCTGAGGGACGTTTTCTATGTCCACGCAGATAAGTTCCTTCGTTGCGCGGTTGTTCTCCAACAGCCCGCGCAGAAACGCCCACGTGGAAACGACTCCCCGGACGCCAAATTCCGCTATGGACTCGCATCGCTTCGCATACCGGTAGAACGTCGGCAGGTGCCGGTGAATATCCGACACCTGCGAACACTTCGCCTCATAATTGGCGACAATCGGGTTCACGTGGTTGGCCTACCGCTGAATCCGTGCCGAGCCGCCTTTGGCAAAAGCCTGCACCTGCTCCAGCGTGGCCATCGTCGTGTCGCCGGGGAACGTGGTCAGCAACGCTCCGTGAGCCCAGCCCAGCTTGATCGCTTCTCCAGGGCCTTCCCCGGCGAGCAGGCCGTAGAACAAGCCCGCCGCAAAGCCGTCGCCGCCGCCCACGCGATCCAGCACATCCAGTTCGCACGTCGGCGCCAGGTACGTCTGGCCGTTTATCCAGGCCACCGCGCCCCAGCTATGCCGGTTGGTCGAATGCACCTCGCGGAGGGTCGTGGCCACGACATTGACCTGGGGGTGCTTCTTGATCACCTTGTCAATCATCCCAATGAACGCGCTCGGGTCCAGCTTGGACTTGGCGGCGACCTCCGGGCCGGGGATGCCCAGCCCCAATTGGAGGTCCTCTTCGTTGCCAACCAGCACATCTACGTTCTTCACGATCCGGTCGAGCACGGCCACCGCGCGCTCATGGCCGCCCGAAATATTCCAAAGTTTGGCCCGGTAATTCAGGTCAAACGAGACCACGGCGCCAGCCTTCTTTGCGGCCTGCATGCCCTCGACGATAACCTCGGCGGTCGTCGGCGATAGCGCGGCGAAAATGCCCCCGCTGTGGAACCAGCGGACGCCGCCGGCCAAAATGGCCTTCCAGTCAAAGTCGCCCGGCTTCAGCAATGCCCCCGCTTCATTGCAGCGGTTGTAGAACACCACCGGCGCCCGCACCCCCTGGCCGCGGTCGCTATAGACGGTGGCCATGTTGGGCCCGTGCACACCGTCATGCTTGAAGTGCTTATAGAACGGCTTGACGCCCATCGCCCGCACTCGCTCGGCGATCAGGTCGCCGATCGGATAATCCACCATAGCCGTCGCGATCCCCGTCTGCATGCGGAAGCAGTCGGCCAGGTTGGCGGCGACGTTAAACTCCCCGCCGCTGACGTGAATCTGGCACTGCGTTGCCTTGCGGAAAGGGATGATCCCCGGATCGAGCCGATGGACCAGGGCGCCCAGGGACAGAAGGTCCAGCGCGCCACTCTTAGGGATATTCAGACCAGGCTTCATGACAATGTATGGACCTTAGCATGTACCGAAGCGGCCAGGTTTGTCTCCCAGAAAATTGACGCCCGACACAATGCTGGACAGCCAAACCGGCACCACGGGCGCTGCTAAGGCGCCAGGCAAGCAAAGTGCGCGCAAACTGTAGCGTTGACAGGGCGGGGGAGGGCAAGCGATCCTGCCCAACGCGGGGCACGGCTTTTGCTCCCCGTCGCGTAGTAATGTTTGTCCAAAAGAAAGTGAAGCTCTCCGTCGTCGCGGTTGGTTTGGTCTTCGGGCTGGGCCTTCCACTTCAAGCAATGGACCGCTGGACCGCGCTTTCGCAGATCGAATCGGGCGACGACGATCGTGCCGTGGGCGCTGCCGGGGAGGTCTCCCGATACCAAATCAGGCCCGAAGTCTGGCGGCGTTACGCCCCCACTGACGCCGACTGGACCAACGCGACCAACGCCCTGTCCGTCGCCCGCCAAGCCATGCAGGAACGCTGCGCCGCCTATGAGCGCCAGGCTCACAGGCCCCCGACGGATAAGGAGTTTTACATCCTGTGGAACGCCCCGGCGCAACTTCAGCACCCCGGCAAGGCGGTGCTGGACCGTGCCGAACGATTCTCCAATCTGGTTAATTTCCGGTGAGCGGCGCGCCTCGCGCCTCCGGCGGCTTCAGCGCCCTCTCCAGCAGCGTTCGCTCGTGCGGGCCGTACGATAGTTTTAACGCCTCCGCCTGCGCGGCGGAGGTCATCTTCTGCCACGCTTTCTGCAAGGCGTTGATCATCTTGTCGTCGGCTGTCTTGCTGGCGAGGTCCGCGAACTGGTGTTCGAGGAAAACGAGGCACAAGGCGTCTTCCAATACCCGCCCCTCCGCGTCGCGCGGGAAGTTCTTCTTCAGGTTGAGACTCTGGACGCGCGCCACGACTTCCTCTGGGTAGCCAACTTCGCGCAGGATTTCCCCGGCCTTCTGCGCGTGGAATCGCTTGAGACCTTCGCGCCAGTTCAAGTAGCCCGCGCGCGTCATCGGATACGACTCCCGCGGTACCATCCAGCGGCAAAGGTGCTGGCAGCGCGCCGCCAGTCGCAGCTCTTCAGACGCTCCAGGGCACAGCTTCAGCACCCATTCGGTCAGCCACTGCGCGTAAAGCAGTTCACGCGGATGCGCCACGCCACCCGCCTGCTCGATATGCGGGTCCCGCGCATTCTCTTCGTCGAACCGGCGCAGCGCTGCCTCGAAGCGGCGCGGGTCGCGGGGCTGGAATGTCTCAATCACTCGCTTGGTCTTATTGCAGAAGTGCGGTATGCTGGCAAGTAGTGTTATGAACAGACCGGTTTTCAATGGTCCGCCTACGCCGGAAGAGTTTCAGCGGCAGCTCTCGGAATTCATGCGGCAGCACTTTCAGCGCACGGGCGCACCGCCAGCCACGGAGCCCGCCGAGGGCGGCGCGCAGGGAATCCCCGGCCGCCCCGTGCAAGCCGACCATTTCGAGTTCAATTATAAGCCGCGCGAAGTTAAGGACTACCTCGACCGCTTCGTCATCAAGCAGGACGAGGCAAAGAAAGTCCTCAGCGTCGCCCTGTGCGACCACTATCACCATGTCCGGCTCGCTCTCGACGGCAAGGAATCCCCCAATTACGCCAAGCAGAACATCGCCCTCATCGGCCCCACCGGCGTCGGCAAGACGTTCCTGATCCGCAGCGCCGCCGACCTGATTGGTGTGCCCTTCGTCAAGGCCGATGCTACCAAGTTCTCCGAAACCGGTTACGTGGGCGGTGACGTCGAAGACATGGTCCGCGACCTGTTGCGCCTGGCCGACAACGATGTCACCCGCGCCCAATACGGCATTATCTACATTGACGAGATTGACAAGATCGCCGCCGCCAGCGGCTTGGTGGGCCGCGACGTCAGCGGGCGCGGCGTCCAGACCAACCTGCTCAAGCTCATGGAGGAGACGGAAGTGCCCGCGCGTTCGCCCAGCGACATTGCCGGCCAAATCCAGGCGATGATGGAATTCACCCAGCGCGGCCGCAAAGCGCCCAGCACCATCAACACCAAGCATATCCTGTTCATCGTCAGCGGCGCGTTCGACGGCCTGGAGAAGATCATTCGCAAACGCCTGCGCGAAGCCACCATCGGCTTTGGCGCCAAGGACCGCCCGCTCGAGACCCCCGAGGACGTCCTCGGCCATGCGCAAACGCCGGACTTCATCGAATACGGCTTCGAGCCCGAGTTTGTCGGGCGGCTCCCGGTCCGCGTGGTGTGCCACTCCCTGAAAGTGGACGACCTCTTCCTGATCCTGAAGAGTTCCGAAGGCAGCATCATCCGCCAATATGAGCAGGACTTCGCCGCCTACGGCGTCGAGGTCCTGTTCTCCGACGAAGGCCTGCGCCGCATTGCCGAGAGGGCAGGGGACGAGCAGACCGGCGCGCGCGGGCTGATGACCGTGTGCGAGCGCGTCTTTCGCAACATCAAGTTCGAGCTGCCCTCCACCAAAGTGCGCCGCTTCGTCGTCACGCGCGAGTTGGTGGATGACCCCGTCGCCGAACTTCAAAAGATACTGGCTGACCCGGCGCGCGAAGAACGCATTGTCACGCGTCAACTGGTGGACGAGTATGCGCGCCGCTTTCGCCAAACCTACGGCATGACCCTGCGTTTCACCGAGGCCGCCGCCGACCTGCTGGTCAAGGAAGCCCTCGAGAAGGGCCAGCCCGTCCGCGACCTGTGCGCGACCCGCTTCAAGGACTTCCAGTTCGGCTTGAAGCTCATCGCCCAGAACTCAGGCCAGCAGGAGTTCGTCATTGATGCCGATGCCGTCCAGGCGCCCGACAAAGTTCTCAGCGACTGGGTCGTGGCCAGCTACCGCAAATAGCACCTCTTTTTCGCCCCCTCAGCGCGCCCGAATCGCCTCCTCAGCAGGCGCTGGACGCCCTGGCTTGGTTTACCCGCGAGGCCGGAGCGCCGGCATGTTGCCGGCTTAGAAGAATCCCGAGACACTGGGTCGAGGCAGGTCCGCCGGCGCCACCCGAATGTTTCGGCAAAGTGCCCGCGTTCGGCGCCAAGGCGGTGGCCTCCTGGCAGAGCCTGGCACCCTAAAAAGCCGAGGTCTCTCTTCCCCTGTTCCTCCAACCCGGCACCAGACCGTCCTGCGGGCCGCACCGGAGCCTGCCCGGAGCCTCACCGTAGTACCCTCGGTCCGGATCAAGGGTACTACGGTGAGGCTCCGGGGGGGCTATGGAGCTATGAGCCAGGGGACGCTGCTCATCTATCAAAAACAGCGAGATTGCAATTGCATGAGGCACGCCGAAGGCTGTATCCGGTTGTGAGCCTGCGTTAATCAACTTATGACCATCACCATCCTCGGTAAACCGCGGTTCACCTCTCCGGTTCGACGTACTGTCAGCGACGATTTCCGCGTCCCGGAGCTCATTGTACAGAACGGGCAATCGCCGACCTCGCCTGGCAACCTTTTCGAGCTGGCCGGCCCCCGTGCGAAGCTCTTCTTCGACCCAAAGCAGACTCGTGCCGGTATTGTCACCTGCGGCGGCTTGTGTCCCGGGCTGAATGATGTCATTCGCTCCCTCTTTCTGGAATTGCACCATGCTTACGGGGTGAAAGAGGTGCTCGGTTTCCGAGGTGGCTACCAGGGGCTCGATCCCGCGCGTGGCGCCGAGCCGATCGTGCTGACCAAGCAATTCGTGGATAACATCCACAAGGAGGGCGGCACGGTGCTGGGGACGTCGCGCGGGCCGGTGGATATCGGCGTGGCGGTGGACAACCTGATCCGCCGCCACGTAGATGTCCTCTTCACCATCGGCGGCGATGGCACGCAGCGCGGCGGCAACAGCCTGGTTCAGGAAGCGAAGAAACGCGGCCACCCGCTCGCCGTGGTGGGCGTTCCCAAGACCGTGGATAACGATGTCGCCTTTGTAACGCGGACTTTCGGCTACCTGACGGCCGTTCAGGAAGCGGCCAAGGTCCTGCACCGCGCCCATACCGAAGCACGAAGCGTCCACAACGGCATCGCCTTGGTCAAACTCATGGGCCGGCACGCGGGTTTTATTGCCGCCGGAGCCACCGTGGCCAGCCAGGACGTGAACTTCACCCTGGTGCCGGAGGTGCCCTTTAAACTCGAAGGCAAAGGCGGCCTTTTGGCGGCACTCCGCAAGCGCGTTCTTAAGCGAGCCCACGCCGTGGTGGTCGTGGCCGAAGGGGCTGGGCAGGACCTCCTGGAGAAGGGACAGGGTGACCGCGACGCCTCGGGCAACGTCAAGCTCAAGGATATTGGCCCGTTCCTGCGTGAACGGATCGAGGCGTACTTCAAGACGGAGAAGATTCCTGTGGTCATGCGCTATTTTGATCCGAGCTACCTGATTCGCAGCAGCCCGGCCAACGCCGAGGACTCGATCCTGTGCGATCTTTTCGCTCGCCACGCCGTTCACGCCGCGATGGCAGGAAAGACGGGTCTGGTGATCGGCTACCTGCACGACAGGTTCATCCACGTTCCCATCGAACTCCTAGCCAGCCGGGAGAAGCGACTGGATCCCGATGGCTTCGTCTGGAGTGCAGTCCTGGCCGCGACCGGCCAACCGGAACGATTCGAGTAGCGCACGGAGCTTATGATCACCGCCCCTGTGTTCGACACCAAACCCTACGACCGCGAGCTGCTCCAGCGAGCCTCGGCTACCAGCAGCTCTTTCGTTGCAGGATCAGTGCTAACCTGATTTTATTCGGAACACACATGCTGCTGCCAAGCCACAAGACCAAGATCGTCGCGACCATCGGGCCGGCCTCCGAATCGCCGGAGATGCTGGAACGCCTCATCCGCGCCGGGCTCAACGTGGCGCGCCTCAACTTCTCGCACGGGGACTTCACCGGCCACGCCGAGCGCATTGCCCGCATCCGCGCGGCGGAGAAAGCCACCGGCCGGCGCGTCACCATCATGGCCGACCTGCCCGGCCCCAAGATGCGGCTCGGCAAGATTGAACCCGAACCGATCCAACTCCACCCCGGCGAGACCTTCACGCTCACCAGCGAGGACGTGGTCGGCAACCCGCACCGGGTCTCGATGAGCTTCGAGCGGCTGCCCAAGGTTGTGAAGCCGGGCGACCGGCTCTTCCTCAACGACGGGCTGGTACAACTCGTCGTCGAGGGCGTAGCGGGGCAGGATGTCCACTGCAAGGTCGCTGTTGGCGGCGAACTGCGCTCCAGGAAGGGACTCAATCTCCCGGGCATTGACCTCGGCATCAGCGCGTTCACCGACCACGACCGCGCCTGTCTGCGATTCGCGGTGGAGCACGGCGTGGACGCTGTGAGCCAGTCGTTCGTCGAGACCGCGGCGGACATCGAAGCCGTGCGCGCCGCGGCCAAGGCGATTGGGGAAAGCCCCTTCGTTATCGCCAAGATCGAGCGTGCCGGTGCGCTCCAGCACTTTGACGAAATCCTGAAAGCGGCGGACGGCATTATGGTGGCGCGGGGCGACCTCGGGGTGGAAGTGCCGATCGAGGAGATGGCCATCCTGCAAAAGCAGCTCATCGCCAACGCCAGCCTCGCGGGCAAGCCGGTCATCACGGCTACGCAGATGCTCGAATCCATGGTGTCCAGCCGCTTGCCCACGCGCGCCGAGTCCACGGATGTCGCCAACGCCATCCTCGACGGCACCGATTGCATCATGCTCTCGGGCGAGTCGGCGATGGGCAAATATCCCGAGGAAGCCGTGGCGATGCTGGCGAAGATCGCCGCCTATACGGAAGCGAATCGGCCTCCCACGCGGGTCAATGACCTTAAGGTGCGGTCCAGCGAGCAGCGGCCCGCGACGGCGGCGGAAGCGATTGCCTCGGTAGTGGAACATGCGCTGGAGACAGTGCCTTGCGCCGCCGTGTTTGTGCCCACGCGGACCGGCACCACGGCGCGGATGATCTCACGCTTCAACCCGGCAGTGTGGATTGTTGCCCTGAGCCAGGATGCGGCTGTCTGCCAGGGACTGGCCTTCTCCTACGGCGTGCATGCCGCCCAGCTTGCCGAGGATCCGGAGAGCTGGAGCGACTTTGCCCGGCAATGGCTGCGTGAACACCAGGTGCCCGGGTACGGCGCCATGCTGGTGGCCGGCCCATCCTCGCGCAACCCGGACGCCAACTATCGCATCGAATTCCTGCGGGTCCGCGAGCAGATGGAACAGAGCCACAGCGTGCCTCAACCAGCGTAGGAACAGATCATTCGATCCTTACGGCATTGGCAACTGGGTTCTCGGGACCCGGTTCGCCACGCCGGTCCATCGAAGCAAGGCGCTTGCACTTATGCGCCCCAGGTAAGAGAGTGATCCATCATTTAAATCATAACCCCATCGCACCATGTCCAATACCGAGAAACCGTCACGCCCCCAATCAATTGAACTCTCGCCCGCCGTCGGCGTCCGCACCGGCCAGAGTGTCGCCGACCTCAAACAGTCGTTTCTCGACAATTTGTTTTGTGGTCTCGGCCGTGTGCCGATGGCCGCGACCCGCAACGACGCTTACACCGCCCTGGCCCTGACCGTCCGCGACCGCGTCTTCAAGCAGGGCGTGCGGACCATGGAAACCTACGCCGAGCACGACGCGCGCGTGGTGGCCTACCTCTCGGCGGAGTTCCTGCCCGGGCCGCACCTGGCCAGCAAGCTCCTCAGCCTGGGCCTCACTGAAAATGCCCGCCAGGCGATGCAGGAACTAGGGCTGAACCTCGACGGCCTGGTCGAGCAGGAGGAAGAACCCGGGCTCGGCAACGGCGGCCTGGGCCGGCTGGCGTCCTGTTACCTGGATTCGCTGGCGTCGCTCGAAGTGCCGGCGGTCGGCTACGGCATCCGTTACGAGTTCGGCATCTTCGACCAGACCATCAAGGACGGCTGGCAGGTGGAGATTACCGACAAGTGGCTGCACCTGGGCAATCCCTGGGAGATCGCCCGGCCGGAAATCACCTATCAGGTGAAGTTCGGCGGCCGCTCCGAGGCCTGGACCGATGAACAGGGGCATTACCGCGTGCGCTGGGTCCCAAACACAGTCGTTGTCGGTGTGGCGTATGACACCCCGATCCTCGGCTACCGCGTCGGCACCGCCACTCATCTCCGGCTCTGGAAGGCCGAGGCGGTCGAGTCGTTCGATTTCGCCGCCTTCAACCACGGCGATTACTACCGCGCGGTCGAGGACAAGATGCATTCGGAGAACATCACCAAGGTGCTGTATCCTAACGACGAAGTCATCCAGGGCAAAACCCTGCGCCTCCAACAGCAGTTCTTCTTCGCGAGTTGCTCCTTGCAGGACATGATCCGCCTCCACTTGGCGCTGAAACGCCCGCTGGATAAGTTCCACGAGAAATGGGCCGTCCAGCTCAACGATACGCACCCAGCCATTGCCGTGGCCGAAATGATGCGTCTGCTGGTGGACGAGCACCAGATGGAGTGGGACACGGCTTGGAACGTGACGCGGAACACGTTCGCTTACACCAACCACACCCTCCTGCCCGAAGCGCTGGAGAAGTGGCCCGTCGGCTTGTTCGGCGAGCTGCTGCCCCGCCACTTGGAGATCATCTGTGAGATCAACCGCCGCTTCCTCGACGAGGTCCGCGCCCGCTTCCCGGGCGATGAGGGCCGCGTGGCGCGGATGTCGCTCATTGACGAGAGCGGCGGGCGTTATGTGCGCATGGCCAATCTGGCCACCGTCGGCAGCCACCGCGTCAACGGCGTCGCGCGGCTGCACTCCGAGCTGCTGAGGAAAACCGTGATGCGCGACTTCGCCGAGTTGTGGCCGGAGAAGTTCTGCAACGTCACCAACGGCGTCACGCCGCGGCGGTTTGTGGCAATTAGCAATCCGCCCCTCGCGCAGCTCATCACCGAGCGCATCGGCGAGGGCTGGCTATGCGACCTGGACAAGCTGCGCAAGCTCGAGCCGCTCGCGGATGACACGGAGTTCCAAGAGCAGTGGCGCGCGGTGAAGCTCACCGCCAAGCGCAGCCTCGCCGCCCTCATTGAGCAGCGCACCGGCGTGAAGGTGAATCCGGAGTCGCTCTTCGACATCCAGGCCAAGCGCCTGCACGAATACAAACGGCAGCACCTGAACGTGCTCCACATCCTCACGCTGTACCTGCGCCTCAAGCAGAATCCGCGGGCGGACTTCCCGGCGCGCACGTTCATCTTCGGCGCCAAGGCCGCGCCGGGCTACTTCATGGCCAAGCTGATCATCAAACTCATCAATTCAGTGGCCGCCGTGGTCAACAACGACCCGGCGGCAGGTGACCGGTTGAAAGTGGTGTTCTTCCCCGATTACAACGTGAAGAACGCCCAGCACGTCTTTCCGGCTGCCGACCTGTCGGAGCAGATCTCCACCGCGGGCATGGAAGCCTCCGGCACGGGCAACATGAAGTTCTCCCTCAACGGCGCGCTCACGATCGGCACCCTCGACGGCGCCAACGTCGAGATTCGCGAGGAAGTCGGCCCCGAGAACTTCTTCCTTTTCGGCCTCACCGCCGACCAGGTCCAGGACCTTAAGGCCCACGGCTACCGGCCGCGCGAGTATTACGAACGGAACGCGGAGCTGCGGGGCGTGCTCGACTTCATTGCCTCCGGCGCGCTGGCTGGCGGCAATGCCGGGCTTTTCCAGCCGCTGGTGGGCAACCTGCTCCGCGATGACCCCTTCCTTGTCCTGGCGGACTACCAGGCCTACGTCGAATGCCAGGATCAGGTCAACGCGCTGTGGCGCGCCCCGTCGGCGTGGACCCGCAAGTCCATTCTGAACGTGGCGCGCATGGGCAAATTCTCTTCTGACCGCTCCATCCGCGACTATTGCGAACTGGTGTGGAGGGTCAAGCCCATCTCTGTGGCGTAGTGAAACTGAAGACGGCATTTAACGCAAAGACGCCAAGGGGCAAAGACGCGAGGGGAGGGGAGGCGAGCATAAACGCACTCACCCAGCGGGTGAACCTGCCACGTAGCGGAAATCCCTGGGTCTTGGCACCTTTGCGTCTTGGCGTTGGTTCGGCTGCGTTTTCCAAGGTGGAACCCGGGCGCGAGCGGCAGCGTCTGTGCTAGCTTGAAAGGCAGCCAGCGGCCAATGCCACCAGGAATGTCCTTCGCCGCTCACCCCCAGCGTTGAACCGCCGGGCTATTCTCCTTTGTTCCTTCGGGACACTGGCACGGCCTCGTCCTCTCCCGCAACCCCCGGTGTGCGCCATAAAAGTGTGCGGGCCCCCGTTGTCCCTTTCCGCTTTCCGCTTTCTGCTTTCTACTTTCCGCTTTGAGCCATCAGGTTTCAGCTTTCTGCTTTCTGCTTTGGACAGTGGTCCGTCGTCTCGTGCTCTGTGTTCTACTTCCCGTCTTCGCGCCTTCGCTGTTAGCTTCTACTTTCTACTTTGCTCTTCGCCGCAGGATCGGCCACGTGCTCAGGGCGAAGGGAATCAACAGGATCGCCCCGGCGATCATCGTGGCGGGCTCGGGCACCAGCGTCAGCCGGTCTATAATCGCCCCACCGGAGCCAGCGGTGACCGTGACCGTATCCGCCGCCGTCAGCGCCGAATTGAAGTTCGCCGCATACTCCCACCACGCGCCGGGCAGCCCCGCGGTTGAGGCGACCTCAAGCACGGCGTGGAGCGTGCCCGACTGCAGAGTGTTCGCGCCGTCGGTCACGGTGAAGCTTAAAGCCCCGCTGTAGGTGCCCGGATCCACCCATTCAAACACTTTGAGTGTCACCAGCCCGTCCCCGGACAAACCGGAGAGCGCGATTGACCCGCCGCTGCCCAAGTCCCAAAGGCCCGAGGCTCCAGACCCACTGTTACCGAAGTTCCACGGGGCGGTGGTGCCATCGTGCCAGCCAGTGCCAAGTGAACCGAGAGCAACCGTCGCACCTCCCGACTGGTCGGTGACGGGAAAGGTCCATTCCATCCCCGCGAAGGCGGGTGACACAAATGCCAGGGCGAGGCTGGTTACCGTAAGGAGTGACTTCATATTCTGTTTCCTTTCGTTGCTTGATTTCATTGAGGTTGGCATCATCATCTCCTCCTAATCAGGGTCTCCCTGTTTATACCAGCCATTGCTTGAGGATAAGGTAGTCCGCGGCGCCAATTACTCCATATCCGCCGAAATCCGGGTAGTCGTTAGCGTCAAGTATGCCGTCGCCGTTGATGTCGTATTCGAGGCCGGTCCCAGCGACGGCCGAAGTCCATTCGGCCAAGTCTTCACCCCACCAGTACCTCATCCATGCGTAATCAGTCGCGTCCACCTGGTTGTCCCCATTCGCGTCCCCGCCCAAGAAGAAGGCTCCGGTGATATCAAGCGGTCCCGTGTCCTCAACGGGGACCGTATCGGTGAAGGTGAACAGTTTGCGCAGGTAGAACCGAGGTTTGAGGCTCACCGTCTTCGTGCCGAGCGGCGCACCAATGGTGATTGTGAATGCCGTGTGATCGTCTGTCAACGTGGTCGCCAGCACCACGTTCGAGTAGGTGATTTCGCCACTGCTGTCCTTGATCACATATACCACCGGTATGGTGCCAGCATTGTAGCCATCGAGAGCGCCGCTACTGGACATGCCGGTCAGCGCTGGCAGCACTGTCAGCGTCGTGTCGGTATTGTCCGCGGCGGCGGTGAGACTGCTGTCACCGGCATAGGAGTAGGTAATGGTGTAAGGCGAGCCGCTAACACCATCCGTCGCCAGCGATGGGTCGTCGTAATAGACGACAAAAGCGCCCGTACTATTGGTGAACGTTCCAGTCACCGTTTTACTGTTGATGGCGGCGCTAATCGTCCCATTCTCGTCAATAGGCGGATACACCCCACCGGTCGCGCTGACAGTGCCGGTTAGCGTGAGCGTCCCGTTGGCATTGACCGTGAAGGTGGTGCTCACGGTGATTGAACCGCCATTAGCTACCTCAAGCGAGGCCCCACTGCCACTGGAATTAATATTGATCGCGCTGATGGTGCCAGCGCCAGTATTGATGACTGGGTACCTCGAAAAGCTTCCCGGAATGCCCGCAGTATCTGAAGAACTGCCACCGGGGATGCCCGTGCTCGGATTCCAGTTCGCCGAGTTGTTCCAAGCGGTGCTACTGCTTCCAGTCCACGTATAACCGGTTCCCGCCGCAGCCGCTGTCCAAGCGGTGGCGAAGGTGAATAGGGCCATCAACAGGAACATCGAGGCTGCCCGCATGGTGGAGCTACTTCTTCCAGTGGTGGCCCAAACGTCAAGCTTCGTCTCCGCGCGTTGTTTCCCTCCGAGTCCTCCGAGCAATGAGTGTTGGCGTTGCATGGCACTATTCCTTTCCAGCGCGAACATTGAATTCTGGTTCATAGGCACAAAGTTGTTGGTTGGCTTTTCGTTCTCATCCGGACAGTTCGTTGCAATTCTGGGGCGGTGCGACGCGCGCGGTGGCGGTAAAGGTGGTGTCTGCGAGCGTTGTCTGTTTCATAAAATGTTAACCGTTCTGTTTTCTTCCGGTCTTCCGCGAGGTTTTGGAGCCCCGACGTCGGCGGAACGAGCATAGCCACGATCCTGCCGAGGCAGGGCGAGACTGCGGGGCCTGGCCCTGTGCCGAGGCAGTGTCGAGAGAGGGTTACCTCCGGACGCCATCGGCACGGGTCGTGTCGGCTCTTCCATTTCTTCCCGAGCTGCCCATAAGCAGAATACGCCTTTCTTTACACTGAGATTAATACTGTGCCCGGTTGAGCGGCGGAATCTCCCCTTGGGTGGGACATGATGACTCACCAAGGGGACATGGGGGAAATGTCCTGTAGGTGTATGGGCATAGCCCAAAAGCAGAAAGCAGAAAGTAGAAAGCAGAAATAGGAGATTAACAGCGAAGGCGGGAAGTCGCGAAGGAGGACAACCACCGATGAAGACGGATGAACACAAGGCAAAGCAGAAAGCAGAAAGCAGAAATGGGAAAGGGACAAGACAAAGCAGGCAGAACTTGAGACCACGGACCACAGACCACAGGACCACAGACCACCGACCAGGAACCTGAATTGCAGATGGCAAACTGGAAATCGCAGAGAGGGGAACCTGAAGGCCCATCAAGCTTATTCCGCGGCGATTTGCGAGTCGGGCGGCAAGATCAGTGTTTGAGCGGGTTGAGTTCTGCGGCGTGCTGCGGCATTGACATGGGATACGGCCCGAGGGAAGGTTCAGGCGTGCAAGTAATGCTGACGAAAGATTTAGAGAGATTCATCGCCCGGAAGGTTGAAGGCGGCGGCTACGCCAACGCCAGTGACGCGGTGCGCGATGCCCTGCGTAGCTTCCGCGCGAAAGACGATCTCGCCGAACTCGATTCCCAGGAATTGGCTGAAATGCTTCTGCCAGCGGTTCGCGGCAGACATCGGCCATTGATGGCAAAGCATTTTGACCAACTGCGGCTCCGTGCCCGACGCAAGCCGGGGCGCAGATGAGCCTGATTATCGAGCAATCGGACTACTTCTGGGCGGACCTGCAACGGCAGGTAGATTTGTATCGTGACTGCGCTGGCTCAGAAATAGCCGCGGCTTATGTGGATGCCGTCCAAGCCACGTTGCACCAGTTGGCAAGAGCGCCGGGCATTGGCCGGCCGCGGTTCAGGGATAGGCCAGAGCTTGCGCGAATTCGTTCCTGGCGGGTGCAAGAACCCTATCACCGTCACCTGGTCTTCTACCGCTTCGACGACCAGACGCTCTTCGCCGAGCGCGCAATCCACGGCGCCCACGGCCTGCCGCGCCGGCTGCTCCAGTCGCCTTACGAGGGGGAAGATTGAGGTCGGACGCGAGGGGACCACAGACCACTCAAAAGGAAAAGCAGAAAGCAGAAAGCCGAAAGCAGAAATGGGGAAGGGGAGAGCGACCACGGACCACGGAGAGGGGAAAGCAGAGAGCGCCGTGGCAAAGCCGTAAGTTAGTATCTTAAAGAAGCCTGGCTAATTGAAAATGGGGCTTTGAGAGCGTTCTATGGGTATAGGACATGTCCAGGGTTGGTCCAGGGTGCCCCCAGACCACCCCGAGGGTGCCGGGGAAAGTGAGTTGTATTCGAATGGCTTATCTATGTGTTCGTCTCCAGCATCGGGGTTGCCGTGGGCAAGGGGAGCGGATAGGCTCAGTTCGTGGTGAACGAGGTTCAACATCGCTTCAGCGTCAAGGATTACTACCGCATGGCGGAGACGGGGGTGCTGCGTCCCGACGCGCGGGTGGAACTGCTGGAGGGGAGAATCATTGATAAGTCGCCGATCGGCCCGTTTCATGGCGGTGTGACCAACTACTGACTAGTCTTTAGCATAGATGACAGTTGCAGCACAAAAAAAGGACTGGACGAGTTTGCGGTTGGTTTGGATCTTTCTGAGGTCTTGCTCTACCCGCTTGCGTAGCGACTCATTCTTCTTCAA
>Ga0326728_10003591_pt1 | contig 47708 bp, 43 predicted proteins | sample MB3enrmetagenome_FD_207602 | JGI IMG/M metagenome (GOLD analysis project Ga0326728, IMG submission 207602) | Lab enriched peat soil microbial communities from McLean, Ithaca, NY, United States - MB31MN | ecosystem: Environmental > Terrestrial > Soil > Wetlands > Peat | place: USA: New York...
CTATCCTACCCGGACGCAACGGTGCGACCCGCCAGTCTGCGCCGTGAGACTCAGCGCATCGCTTGCGTAAGCGTTCTGCGCTGAGAGGCGCAAAGAGTTTCGCAAACTATTTACCTTCCCGCGGTCACCATGGTCAACAAAACATCACTTCAGAATTCCGAGCGAGCAAGACGTTTCGCACTTCATCTACCAGTATATTTCCGCCAACCGCACAGCTCGACATGGTTGGAGGGGACGACGGAGAACATTAGCTACACAGGGGTGTTGCTCCGTTCGCCCTCCCCTTTGGTTCCGGAAACCGCGCTCGAGTTGAGGCTTCAGCTCGCGATCGATGCCAGCCTGAACCATGTCTCGGAGATTCGCTGTAAGGGCGCGGTGGTCCGTGTGGAGCAAAGGAATGCGCCGGAGACCCCAATCGCCCTTGCCGTCGCGATCAGCGATTACCGGATTGTTCGCCGGGGCGTGTCTGGGGGAAATCCTCTGGGAATTTCTGAGAACACCTATCCGCCGCCGAAGAAGGCAGGGCGGCGTCTGCAATGAGCACCGTGGACTGCAGCATGTCTGATGCGGGAACAATTCCCGGTGTCACTCTCGGACGCCAAATTAGGCGAACGGGGGTGGGTTCTGATGCTGGGCAATGAGCAAATGCCCAAGCTCGCCGGACGCCCTTTGCCCTCCTGGTGGCATGCCCTTTATACTCGCCATCAACATGAGAAAGTGGTCGCTCAAGCCCTTTTGGGCAAGGGATTCGAGGTATTTCTTCCGCAGTATCGGACCATCCACCGCTGGAAAGACCGACGAAAGGAGCTCATCCTTCCGCTTTTTCCCAATTACGTGTTTATCCGTGGTGGGCTTGACCGCATGTTGATCCTCGTCACGACCCCCGGCATCCACTCCCTCGTAAGCTGGGGTGGACGGCCGGCGAATATTCCGCCCCAAGAAATCGAGGCGGTTCGCCGTCTGGTCGAAAGCTCCTTGCCGGTCGAGCCACACCCGTTTCTCAAATGCGGGGACCGTGTCCGGATCAAATCGGGGCCGCTCGAAGGAATTGAAGGGATTCTGGTCCGTAAAACACGGGGATTTCGATTGGTGCTATCCGTGGAGATGCTTTCAAAGTCTGCGGCCGTCGAAGTGGACGTGGCCATCGTGGAGCGTTTGCCCAATGCGGAACCAACTCGCGGGGACACGCAGAGGAATGGCCGGTCCGCTTCCCAGGCTGGGCCGCATCACCCTAACGCTTTCGTTGCCGCGTAGCACGCACTTCGTTCAACTCTCCAGCAGGGAAACCATGACTATCGAGATGACAGCTTGCCCCGTGCGCATTCACCCAAATTGTGTTTTTGGGCAGATGAGCGTAATCTAGAAAAAGCGACGCACTTCAGATGGAGACTAGTAACCGAAGTTGTTGGCGTGCTGGATTCGTGCTGCTGGCGAGTCTTGCCTTTGCCGCCACCGATGCTTGCGGATCGGGCCCCGCAAGTCCCGCTGGAACCTCTGGGGCCATGATAATCAGTGGGTCGGGACAAGCTGGCCAAAAAACGGCCGGTCAGCAAAACACACCTAACACCAAACAAGCGGTTGATGACTACATCATCGGGCCTTCCGACGTGCTAGCGATTAATGTGTGGAAGGATACCGAGCTCACGCGCACTGTCACCGTGCGTCCTGATGGCAAGATATCTCTCCCCCTGGTAGGTGAGTTGGAAGTCAGCGGTTTGACGGCTCTCAAAGTGCAACGCCTGATAGCCCAACGCCTAGCGGACTATATCTCCAATCCGCAAGTTGCTGTGATCGTGCAAGAGGTGAAGAGCCAAACGTACGTCGTCGTCGGAAAAGTCGTAAAGCCAGGGGCCTATGAGTTGGGGAAGCCCACGACGGTGTTGGAAGCGATCGCAACTGCCGGCGGCTTTCTCGATTTCGCCAAGGTCAGCAAGGTTTACATAATTAGGCGTCAGGACAGCGGTCCTTCCGAGACACTCCATTTTGATTACAAGAAAGTGATTAAAGGGAAGAACCCTGAGCAGAATGTGGAACTCAAGAATGGCGACACCGTTGTCGTTCCTTGAGGAGGAAGCTGCGCATAATCTGGTTTTGCTGCCTGTCCGCGGAGGACAAGGCGTACGAGGGGGTAGAGTCCATTGCCGCAAGAAGATGAAAGTCTTGACGCCACTCTAAACAAACTTCTAGTAGTCCTCAAAAGACGCCGCTGGTGGGTGCTTCTACCCGCAACGGTCATTGCTGTCGCTGCCGCCGTGGCCTCCTCCATGCTCCCCAAGCGCTATGAGTCAGAGGCCACAATCCTCGTGGAAAGCCAGCAGGTGCCTCAGCGCTACGTCACTGACAATACGACCACCAATCTCAGTGAAGCGCTTATGGTCATGACGGACGCGATTCTTTCCCGCACCCAACTGCTCGAGATTATGGAGAAATCCGGTCTCTATCGGGAAGAAAGGAAGAGCATGGCACCAGAGCAGTTAGTGGAGCTGATGCGGGGCAAGATCAAGATTGAGCCAGTGGAGAAAACCCCTCAGGCCAGGGATATAAATACCTTCAACATTTCGTTCACCAGCGGTGACCCTTACTCAGCGCAAGAGGTAACGAAGGAACTTACCACCCTCTTTATTAGTGAGAACGATCAGTCCCGTGAAGAACAGTCAACAGGGACGACCAACTTTCTGGCGGATCAGCTTAAGGTTGCTGAAGCAGATTTGAAGCAACAGGAGAGCCGTGTTCGCGACTTCAAGATGAGCAATCTGGGCGAACTGCCGGAGCAGCAGGCGGGAAATCTAGCCATTCTCAGCGGGTTGCACGGACAACTTCAGAACACCATGGCTGGCCTAGCTCGGGCAAGACAACAGCAGGGTTATCTGCAGTCCTTACTTTCACAGTACCAAGACATTGCTGCGGCAGGTGGCCCCGTCTCTGGAACGGCAGTCGCTAGCCCCGCCGAAACGATAAAGGCAGAGTTGGCGCGGCTGCAAAATGAGAAACTCGATCTCTTGAGCCGGTACACCGCGAAGTACCCGGACGTGGTGAAAATCGACGAACAGATAAAGGAGACGGAGGCCTTACTGACGGCAGCGACGGCAGCTCAGGAGAACGCCAAGGCTGAAGCCGGCCAGGGGAGTCCCAAGCCCGCCAACCCCCCAGAAGAAAATGCGGCTACTGCGCAACTCAGAAGCCAATTGGAAGCAAACCGTATAGAAACCCAGAACCTCTTAGCGGAGCAGAAGCAAATCCAGTCTCACATTGAGGAGTATCAGCGCCGACTCAACCTGACGCCAGTTCGCGAGCAACAACTCGCGGATTTGCTTCGCGGCTATGACCTGTCCAAACAGCACTATAACGATTTGCTGAACAAGAAGGTGGATTCCGAGCTGGCGACCAGCTTGATAAAGCGCCAGCAAGGCCAACGATTCCGCATAATCGACCAACCAAGCCTGCCGTCGAAGCCCGCCTATCCGCCTCGTATGAAAATCAGCCTGGCTGGATTAGCGGCGGGAATCGCGGTTGGATTGGTGTTGGCGTTCTTCGTTGAATCCAGAAACCACTCGCTCCGCGACGAACATGAGCTGCGACGGGTCTTTGCCTTTCCCTTGGTGCTCGGCGTGCCGCTAATGTTGAGTAAGGGTGAAGAGCGGAGGCGGTTGCTCGTAACAGTGCTCGAGTGGCTCGGCGGGATTATATTGTGTCTGCTTATCGGCGCAACTGAATTCTTTGTATATCGGCGGGGTTAGCAAGGTGCGAACAACCCCTTTCCCGCGCCCACTGATGAGGGGGACTCGCATGGGAGTTGATAAGCGTTATGCCTGACGACGTTTTGAAGCCGGGGATTGAGACGAAGGATGAGCTCCCTTCCCTTTCACCTGAAGACTTTGTCCAGCCGTGGGAGAGGGACGATTTTTGCTTTCCTGTGGAAACGGAGGTGAGCCCTGTTTCCGCGGAGAGCCGTGCGATAGTGTACCTCGAGCCGACGAGCGCTGGAGCGGACAGATTCCGGTTGGCGCAGATACGCCTGAAGGGCCTTCAGGCAGCGAGGAAGTTGAAAAGAGTCCTTGTTACTAGCCCTTTTCCAGGGGATGGAAAGACCACGGTCGCTTTGAATCTGGCCACAGTGTTGTCGGAAAACGGAAAAGTCCCGGTGCTCTTGCTCGAGGCCGATGTGTATCGGCCCACACTCCTCAAGAAGCTTGGTCTAAAACCGTGGCCGGGGTTGACTGAGTATTTTAGGCGCGGTGAGGATCCGTTGCTGGCAATCCGGCGTATCGAGCCTTTGGGCTTTTATTTGTTGCCGGCGGGGCAGTCGGTGGGAGATGGTGCCAGTCTTCTCCAGTCGCCGTTCGCTTCGCAATTGATCTTAAGTCTTTCTTCGAGTTCTTTTCGTTGGATTCTAATCGATTCTCCTCCCACGACCCCGGTGGCTGACGTTCTTACCCTCAACGGGCTGGTCGACGCCACTTTGCTTGTAGCCCGGGCGGGGGAAACGCCTCGAGAAACCATAGAGGAATCGGTCCGGGTTTTGGGGCGCGATCACATACTCGGAGTTATTCTCAATGGCGTAGAAGGGCTGAATCGAATGTACTCCAAGTATTACGGGTATGGGAAATCGTATGGTCGCGTGAAGCTGCCCAAACCCGGGACTCTTGAGGGCCTGGGGCTGAATGAACGTGCAAAATAACTTCCCGCATCCATTCACCGTGTTCTGGTAGGCCCTCACACATGGCGTTGGCCACGCTAATGTTCTGCATTTCCACTCAAGCCTCGACATGTCAAAGAAAAATCTCGATTTAGATTGCGGCAGTGAAGACGGAAGGAGCGCCGCAGGCTTTTGGACAGAGGCACTCCGGACCTTGATCTACTCCCTGGCTTTCGTCACTTTGCTCCCTGCCGGTCTCGCGGCACAAGCGGGGTCGCCAACTGCAATGGCCACCCCTCAAGCGACTGTTTATGGCAGCGGAGTTCAATCCCCGCTTCAGTTCGCAGGAGAGTCAGCGCCAGTCAATCAGGTCTCCTTCAGCATGGGCACCTCAGTGCTTTATGACGATAACGTCTTCGCAATAGGCTCCCATGGTGTCGGCGATGAGACGTTTTCTTTTGACTCCAATATCGGCATTACGAGGCAGACGGAGCGCCTGACAGCCAGTTTCAACTACACGCCCTTTTTTCTTTTCTACCGGACATTTGATCAATTTGACCGACTTAACCATGCCGGGTATCTGAACCTGGGCTATAGGCTGACCTCGAGGGTCATTCTGGGATTGCACGACAGCGCCACTTATCAGACCGGCAATTATCCATCTCTTACCGAACAACAGCTCCTTTCTGGGCCCTCCTCACCAACGTCTCTAAATCAGGTGATTATCCCTTACACGACACGAACCTTGTCAAACATGGCTGGAGTAGACCTGACGTTTGTGAAGAGCCAGCGCACTTCGCTTACATTGTCCGCAGACTACAATCAGAGCAAATTCGGGCAGCAAACAGCAGGTCAACCGCTGTATAACGGTAACGGGGTGAGTGGCGGCCTGACATTTCAATACCGTGTGACTGAGCATACGAGCTTCGGTATCCTCTTGCTTCATCAAGATAGCGCGTACCAGAGTGGGCAAGTTTTCGGTAACCGGCTGCGAATGCAAATTGATGACGTGATTCTTTCTGTCGGATCCCGCGTGTCTCCGACTGTCAGCGTAACCGTCTTCGGTGGGCCGCAATACCTCCGCATGATAGGTCAGGTCTCACCAGGAGCCAGTCTCGCGGGGAACTTTCAAGCCTCTGAGGGAGGAAGTATTACCAAGCAAGTTCGAAAGACAGCCTTGAATCTATCGTTCCAAAGGTCCGTTTCCGGCGGCGCGGGGCTGTACGCATCCGCGATAAACACTATGGCAACTTTGGGGGTTCGCCGACGCTTGGTGGGACGCTGGGAAGCAGCCTTGCAAGGCGGCACCGCCCGAATGGACACTTCGCTCTTTCAGCTTTCCAATGGGAAGACTGACGCCTTGAACGGCGGAATTTACATCAATCGCCCCGTCTTGCGTGGCTCCGCGCTCCATATTTCCTATTTCACTTGGCACCAAACAAGCAGCGGTAATCTGCCGAACCCTTACAATCTCGGCCGCAACCAGGTTGCGGTGGGTATCGACTACCAATTCAAGGCCCTTCCTTTAGGGCGGTAACCCAACCACACAATTAGGCCCCTATCTGAAGCCACATTGCCTCGCCAAACCGGCGTGAGAGGATGAATGCGATGATTCGGGGAATTCTCTCTTTAACAGGGCCTCGGAAGACGAGCCCATCTCGGAGGTCGGAATTAGACCCTACTAATGGATACGCTGGCCGTGCAGAAGACGGCACTTCTACGCTCGAGCCTGAGGAGATGTTTAGGAAGGTGCTGTCCTTAGAGAGAAAAAGGAGTGAGCGTTCCCGCCAGCGTTTCGTACTCATGCTGCTGCATGCCGACCAGCTTCTCCAGGGTGAAGGCCGAGAGGCGGTTCTCGACTCCATAACAAGGGCGCTTTCGGCGTCAACCCGGGAAACGGATTTACATGGCTGGTACAGGAAGGACACAGTGGTGGGCGTCGTCTGCACAGAGATTGGTTCGGGGAGCATAACCTCCATACTCAGCGCACTCCACTCAAGAGTTTGCACCGCCTTACGAAATAACCTCAACCTCGAACAAATGAATATCATCCACGTTTCTTTCCATGTTTTCCCGGATGATTTGGACCTCGAAAACGGCAGGCATGCCGCGGACAAGCATCTTTATCCCGACTTGTCCCCGCAGGGCACCGCTGCAAAAGCTTCGCAAACGATCAAGAGAAGCATTGATATCATAGGGAGTCTCAGTGCTCTCGTCTTGCTTTCCCCCCTCCTCTTCGTCATTGCAGTTGCGATCAAACTGACATCAAAAGGGCCAATCCTCTTCAAGCAGCAAAGGCTGGGACAATATGGAATTCGGTTTACTTTCTTGAAGTTCAGATCGATGTACTTCCACAGCCATGCGAAAATTCACGAGGATTACGTCGGGCAGTTTATCTCGGGGAAGCAAGATCAGGTGCAGGCGGGAACCCACAGCGGCATTTACAAAATAAAGGACGATCCCCGGGTAACGCCGGTCGGCCGATTCCTTCGGAGAACCAGCTTGGACGAGATGCCTCAGTTTTTCAATGTGCTGAAAGGTGAGATGTCTTTGGTTGGCCCGCGGCCTCCGATTCCGTATGAAGTTGAAAAGTACGATATTTGGCACCGGCGTCGCTTTTTGGAGGTAAAGCCCGGGATAACAGGCCTGTGGCAAGTGGAGGGTCGAAGCAGGACAAAATTTGATGAAATGGTTCGCTTGGACATCAAGTATGCCAAGACATGGTCTCCGTGGATGGACATCAAGATTCTTTTGCGAACGCCCAAGGCCGTCTTGCGGGGCGACGGTGCCTATTGAGTATGGTGCAAAGCCTCTTTTTCGAACTTGTTCGAGCGACAACAGTCGCGAGCTTAACTTACGGAGGAAAACATGATTCGTGTCGGCGTCATCGGCTACGGTTACTGGGGCCCCAACATAGTCAGAAATCTGAACGGTCTCAATTCGGCCCAAGTTGTTGCCATATGCGACCGAATTCAAGAGGCTCAAAAACGCGCAAAACACGCCTATCCGAGTGTGGAGGTTACCTCTGACACAAATGAAATCCTGCGTTCTCCAGACATCGATGCGGTGGCCATCATCACTCCCGTTTGGACCCACTTCGAGCTTGCCAAGGCTGCCCTGGAGAACGGAAAGCACATCTTCGTCGAGAAACCCTTTACTTCCAACTCGGACCAGGCGGAGGCGCTCGTCGAGTTGGCTGAGAAGCGTGACCTTAAGATTATGGTTGACCACACCTTCCTCTTTACCGGAGCAGTAAAGAAGATCCGGCAACTCATCGACCAAGGTGAGCTCGGCGATCTCTACTATTACGATTCCATGAGGGTCAACCTGGGCCTTTTCCAGCACGACATTGATGTGATTTGGGATCTCGCGCCGCATGATTTGTCCATCATGGACTTCCTCATCCAAAACGAACCCGAGGCGGTGGTTGCCACCGGCGAGACACACTTGAACTGCCATGCCGATGTGGCGTTCATAACAGTCTATTTCCCGCACAACACGATTGCTCACATCAATGTCAACTGGCTGTCTCCCGTGAAGATCCGAACTACCCTCATTGGTGGAGAGAAAAAAATGGTCGTGTGGAACGACTTGGATGCCGATGAGAAAGTGAAGGTTTACGACAAGGGCGTGCGTATACACGGCAGAGAAGGTGTATACGAGTTGCTGGTAAGCTACCGCTCTGGAGACATGTGGGCGCCCAAGATCGAGCCGACAGAAGCACTGAAGGTCGAATTGGCATTCTTCATAGACTGCATCGAGAAAAACGAGACGCCCTTTAATGACGGCCTGGCTGGATTGCGTGTTGTCAAAATGCTGGAGGCTGCGGGAAAATCTTTGAAGCTAAGGGGAGAAACCGTTCTCGTATGAGCGACTACCAATGCATTTCGCCAGACGTGAGGCTGGGGCAAAACGTAAAGCTCTCGAAATTCATCAACCTTTACGGCTGTGAGGTTGGAGACGAGACAAAAATCGGGGCGTTTGTGGAAGTGCAGAAAAATGCCAGAATTGGAAAGAGATGCAAGGTCTCGAGCCATACCTTCATCTGTGAGGGTGTGATCATAGAAGACAATGTGTTCATCGGGCACAGCGTGACGTTTATCAACGATGCCTATCCTCGGGCCGCCAATCCAGACGGAACGCTAAAGACCGGTGAAGACTGGAAAGTTGAGCCTACATTGGTCAAGAAGGGCGCTTCGATTGGATCAGGATCCACGATCCTTTCCAAACTGACCATCGGAGAGAATGCCATCGTGGGGGCGGGTAGTGTAGTTACAAAAGATGTTCCCGCTAATACGATCGTGGCAGGGACGCCGGCCCGGGTTTTGCGCTCGCTGGACCAGAAAACACCGGAGGTGCTGACTCATGCAGGCTCATAACATCCCTTTTGTCGACCTCATCACCCCACATCGGGAGCTGAAAAACGAGCTGGCAGCCGTTTTCGAGCAGGCTTTGGACACGGCCGGCTTTATCGGCGGCCCCATAGTCGCGGGATTTGAAGAGGATTTTGGCCGATTCTGCGGCACTCAACACTGCGTTGGGGTCGGAAGCGGAACAGATGCCGTGCGGTTCGCTCTCATTGCGGCTGGCGTCAAGCCGGGCGACGTGGTGGTAACGGTCCCCAACACGTTTATCGCCACGACGGAAGCCATCACTCAGGCCGGGGCCACACCCGAGTTCGTCGACATTGATGAGCGCACTTACAACATGGACCATGAACGGCTTCGTCATTACCTTCAGGCTCTGTGCAGTGTCGACGGGGCCACGGGCCGAGTGTACAGCAAGAGGCTGGGTAGGCCGGTAACTGCTATCGTCCCGGTCCACCTTTACGGGCAACCGGCAGATATGGAACCCATCATAGACCTTGCCGACCGCTTCGGCCTGCTCGTGGTAGAAGACGCTTGCCAAGCCCACGGCGCCACCTACTTTTCCGGGAAAGAAAACGCCTGGAAAAAAGTAGGATCGATGGGCAAGGCTGCGGCCTTCAGTTTTTATCCGGGAAAGAACCTGGGGGCCTGTGGTGAAGGCGGAGCGGTGACGACCAACGACGATGAGATTGCGCGCACCGTTCGAATGCTCCGTGATCACGGCCAGTCGCAAAAGTATTATCACGACCTGGAGGGTTACAACGGCAGGCTGGATGCCATTCAAGCTGGTATCTTGCGAATCAAGCTCAGGCATCTCACAGCGTGGAACGAGAGACGGCGGGAATGCGCGCGTCTATATCGAGAGCTTTTGAGTTCAGCAGGACCGGAAATCAAACTCCCCTTCGAGCCTTCCTGGGCAAAGGCGGTTTACCATCTTTACGTGGTCGGGGTTCAGAACCGCGATCAACTTCAGAAGCTCCTTGCTGAGGCCGGCATAGGAACGGGAATCCACTATCCCGTCCCCCTCCACTTGCAAGAAGCATACGCGGGCCTCGGCTATAGTGAAGGGGATTTCCCGGTTTCCGAAAAAGCTGCCGCCGATATCCTGTCCTTACCTATGTACCCAGGCCTTGAAGAGGGACAACAGGATCGGATTGCCCAGCACGTGCTGAACTTCGTTTGCGCGAATACGACCCTCTGGATTTCTGCTTCGGTGCCTGCGTCGAACGCAGCTGCCTAGGGTGTCAAGTAATTCGTTCTTTTATAAGATTCGCCGAGAATTAGAGTTGGTCAGCCGCAGTAGGGCCGCAACCTCTATTCCGGGCCGATCGAGTCGCAGGAGGGAAAAAGTGCGAGTTGCCATGGTTGCGTACGCCTTTTACGAAGGCAACGCTCGTATTCAACAATACGCGACAGCTCTAGCCAAGCGGGGAGATGCGGTCGATGTAATTGCTTTGAGGCGGGAAGGAGAAGCGCGCCATCGTATTGCAAACGGTGTCAATGTTTACGGGATTCAAACCAGGATAATCAACGAGAAATCACGGCTAACCTATCTCTATAGGGTAATGCAGTTTCTGGCATATTCCGCATTGGTGCTGAGCAGGAAACACTTGTCCCAACCGTACCATCTCGTGCACGTTCACTCGGTCCCCGATTTCTTAGTTTTTGCCGCCCTGTTGCCAAAACTGATGGGATCATCCGTCATTCTAGATATTCACGACATTCTCCCGGAATTCTATGTAAGCAAATTTGGAACTGGTCGACGTTCGCTGCTTTTCCATCTTCTGCTCCTCGTCGAAAAATGTTCTGCCGCGTTCGCAGACCATGTGATCATCGCTAATCACGTATGGTACGAACGCTTGACGGCTCGCTCCGTCAGCCCTGAAAAGTGCACCGTTATTTGCAACTGCCCGAACCCGGAGTTTTTTCGAGTACGTCAGCAAGGAAGGACCCACAGCAAATTCATCATCACTTACCCGGGAACATTGAACTGGCATCAGGGACTGGACATTGCCCTCAAAGCGTTCGCTAAAGTCGTCAAAGAAATACCTGAAGCCGAATTCCGCATATTCGGAGAAGGTCCGTCCAAACCTGAGCTAATCAAGCTTACAAATCGGTTAGGCTTGAACGGCAGGGTCATCTTCAACGACATGGTGCCGACTGAACGGATCGCACAAGAGGTGGCAAATTCCGATTTGGGTGTGGTGCCGAAACGTGCATCTTCCATATTTGGGAACGAAGCGGCAAGTTCAAAGATTCTGGAGTTCATGGCGGCCGGTGTTCCGGTTGTGGTTTCGAGAACTAAGGTCGACACTTACTATCACAGCGACCTCACTGTCAAGTTTTTTGAGTCGGAAAACGAATCGGACTTGGCCAAGTCTATATTGGAGCTCAAGCGAAACGCCCAACTCAGAAGCCGCCTTGTCGCAAACGCAGCGAAGTATGCGCAAGAGAATAACTGGGAGGTAAAGGACATACAGTACCTCAGCTTGATGGACTCGCTGACCTCTATGAAACGAAAAAAATCGAGAAGCTCAATCTGAGCCGTTCCCACATGGCGCACACTAGCATTGCAATCCACGTCACTTCACGGGTCATATGCTCAACCTACGCCTCGACCGTTTAGCAAGCGTGTATTTGTGCCACCCGCTCGCCAAGTTTTCCACCCATGGCTGCCGCTCAAGACTACCGATCTTAATGTACCACGGTATCCAGTGGGGCACCTCTACGAGACATCCTTACTACGAAACGAACACCTCGCCCAAGGTCTTCGCCTTGCAGATGAAATACCTCCGAGACAACGGATATAGGGCACTGGACCTGGATGAAGCTGTACGCTCTCTTGGGCTGGGTGAAAACTTGGAGGAGCGAGTGGTCATAACTTTCGATGACGGACTCCGAGACTTCTACACCGCCGCATATCCGACTCTGAAGGAATATGGCCTTTCGTCGACAATGTTCCTACCAACCGGCTTTATTTCGGATGAGAGGCTAAGCCATGAGGGCAAGGAGTATATGACCTGGTCCGAAGCTCGAGAATTGCGGGCAAATGGTGTGCGAATCGGGTCTCACACCGTGAGCCATCCACAACTGAGACTTTTAGCCGCGAGAGAGATCGACGACGAGACGTGTCGCTCCAAGCAGATCATCGAGGACAAGATAGGTAGCTCAGTAACATCGTTCTCGTACCCTTTCGCATTCCCGCAGGCCGACAGGGCTTTTGCTAAAGATCTCAGGGACATTCTGCAAAGGCACGGATATGAGAACGGTGTCTCGACTGTCATCGGAACGGCGCGGGCACACCATGATCGGTTTTTTCTGCCACGTCTCCCAGTCAACTCGTACGATGACCTTCCTTTATTCAGAGCGAAGCTTGCCGGTGCCTACGACTGGTTGCATATGTTCCAGTACGTGCATAAGCTGGCTCAAGATACTCTGAGACGTTAAGGTCCCTCGTTGTCCTAGATCGCGCGCTCAAGATTCAGTTGCTACAGTTACCCTCTCACCTCCGCCTTAAAGCAACTGCCATCGTCGGCCTGGCCAGTCCAGGCGCACTTTGCGGCAACCGGGAACGACAATATCGGGCGAGGAAGGGCGCGGCTTCTGAACCCATGCGAAAGCCGTGCCGTTGGTCGTTTTGCGGGAAAAATGTCAATGGTACGGAAGTACCCTTTTCAGAACAGCCGGAAAGGAGGAAGATTAAGGTCGATTAGATAGCGCCAATGCCGTACAATGGGAGCATTAAGATGAAAGGAGCCGAAATGGCTAAGCGATGGATTGATGTCACGGTTCGCGTATTCTTATCTATAGTGGTGAGCCGCAGCACGGCCGTTTTAAATAACGCTTGCCGTGCGGCGACCAGCGAGGACAGAGGCATCTTCCAAAGACCCATGAGAAAGGTACTGACTCTATTTGCAATGCTTATTTCGTGCTTGCCTGCGATGGCGACAACCACCTATGTCTCGCAAAACGGCGGTGTGTTCAGCGGGGGCACGGCTTGCAACGGCCAAACAACCATCTCTATCGCCACTTTCAACGGCAACACGTACTCGGCGGGGGCGCAGATTTATTTCTGCGGGGCAATCACGACAGCGGTGACTGAGCGTGGAAGCGGCGCGAGTGGAAACCCCATCACCATCACGTTCGACACGGGTGCCAGGGTAAGTCTCCCCTACTGCAACTCCCAGTGCTTCAGCACAGGCAGCAACAACTACATTACCATCAATGGCGGGACTCCGTGCGGGCCTGGAACGTCCTGTACGACCACCGAAGCAGCGAACCCCACAGGCTATCCATCGGGGATAACTGGAATTATTGAGGCCACGGATAGCGGATCGAGCTTGGATCACCAGCCGTCCTCCGGCCAGCTTCTCATCGGTAGCGGCACGAACATCATTATCGAGAACCTAATCCTCCGAAATGAATACGTCCGCACGGTTTCCTCCGACGACGTGCCAAACAACACGCTTTCCGACGCAGTTGCGTGGTACAACAGTTACCTCTCGGTTCACGATTCTACGATCCACGACGTTTGCACGGGACTGATGAACATGGCCAGCCCCGTAAGCTACATCTCCTTCTACGACAACAACGTGTGGAACGCGAACTGGGGCTATGGCCACGGCAGCGGCGGAACTGGGCTGCAAGAGTATATCTACATCTATAACAATCACTTCGGGTCGCCGCTCAACTGGGATGATCCGGTGAACAACCCCTACCACCACAACCGGATAATGATGTACCAGAACGGCACGCCCTCCAGTTCAGACGCCTATGAATACGTTTACATCTATAACAACCTTATGGATGGGAACATGGGTTGCTGCTCCACTTCGGACGTGTTTTTCGATGTCGGACCCTTCATCAATACTTATCTTTTCAACAATATCACAACGAATGTGGGCCAAGCCTACCATGTGGACAATGACTATTTCACCTTGGGTGGCGGCACGCTCGACACGATTTGGCTTTACAACAATACCTCGCTGGGCGCCGGTGGAAGCACGGAAACCGGCGGCTGCATCGGTTTCATGGGCACGACCATCACGCTCCAGAACAACATCGCGGCAGACTGCAACACCCTGATTCCTGCATCCGAGAGTACCACGCTGACGGCCAGCAACAACCTATACGGCGCAGGCGGGGCCGGTGGAGGGGGCGGCGGATGGATTTGGCAGTGGAATTCAACCAACTGCACTACGCTTTCATGCTGGCAATCAGCGACAAGCACGGATACGACCGGCACAGCATACTATGCGTCGTTTTCCTCCCTGAAAGTTAATAGCGACGGCACTCTACAAGCTGGGTCGCCCGCCATTAGCGGGGGTGCGAACCTCTATGGCGTATGCAGTGGCCAACCCAATCCAGGTCTCGGGGCGTTGTGCTACGACATGGCAGGGAACGCACGCCCGTCAAGCGGCGCGTGGGACCTAGGAGCTTATAATTCTTCGGATCCGGGCCCGTTGCCGCCAACAGGCCTAGTAGCGACCGCGCATTAACATACGAGGCAGGTTGCAGCCCATCATCACCTGATTACCTCAAAGCACCCACCTTTCAGCACTGTGTCTTCGGGAGTTTCATGCCCGACAAACTGAGACTCCTCGTCGCAATCGCCAATTATGGGAGCAAGAACGACGAGTATTTGGCCCGCGTCGTCGCGGAATACCGTTCGATGCCCTATGACGTGGACGTCGTCCTGCTTTCGAACATCCGCAAGGAGTTGGGCCCCGGCGTAGAGGTTGTGGTAGGCCTTCCCGCAAGAGACCCATGGTCCCTTCCATTCGCCCATCGCCAGATTTTCGCCAACCGGTTAAGTGACTATGACATCTTCATTTACTCTGAAGATGATATCCTGATTACAGGGCGCAATGTCAGGGCCTTCCTGAGGGTCCAAGGGGCTCTCCCTAAGGACGAGATCCCGGGTTTCATGCGCTACGAACAAGGCCCAAGTGGTGCTGTTAACTATCCCGATGTACACGGCGTTTTTCATTGGGCCCCGGATTCGGTCCGGCGAAGGGGTGAATTCACCTTAGCGTTCTTCACGAACGAGCATTCGGCCGCCTACATGGTCGCAAGGGAGCAACTGGAGCAGGCTATCAACTCAGGCGGATTCCTCGTAAAGCCCCACCAAGGCAAGTACGATTTGCTCTGCACGGGGGCGACAGATATTTATACCGAGTGCGGCTTGCAGAAGCTCATTTGCATCTCGCATTTGGACGAGTTTCTGATCCACCATCTTCCGAACAAGTACGTGGGGACTGCGTACGGCGTAGACGACCACGAGTTACGGCGGCAGATCCAAGTCCTTTTGCGCATCGGGCAGAATGGCTGCGATACGGCGTCGCTGTTTCAGACGGAATCAAAGTTGAAAGTGGGTAGGTACTCCAAGAATTATTACGAACCGGTCGTGCCGGAGGTGATTGAGGCCATCCCCAGCGGCGTCCGCAGTGTGCTTTCCATCGGGTGCGGTTGGGGCGCCATGGAAAGCCATTTGGCCAAAAAGGGATTGCGCGTTTTCGCCGTACCCCTGGACCCGGTCATTCCGGGTGGTGCAGAGAGTGCGGGGGTCGAGATTATCCCTGGCGATTTCGCACATGCGCTACGTGAACTGGCCGGTACAAAGTTTGACTGCCTGTTACTTTCGAACGTATTGCACTTGGTTCCAAACCCTACAGAGGTTCTCTTGTCCTTCGCTGCGCTGCTGCCAGCAGGCGGGACGACTGTTGCGGTAGCCCCAAATATGGCCCGACTGGCGTCAACTTGGAAAGCGCTGCGCGGCGACCCCAGTGCTGCGGCCCGCGGGGGCTACGAGAAAACGGGCGTCCATCGGGTGTCGCAAGGGGTTCTCAGGGACTGGTTCCGCTCAACTGGCATGAAGGTCGAGAAGGTATTGCATTTGGTCCCCGAAAGCGCAGGAGAAATTCGGCGGCTCGCCTTGAGTGTGCTCCGCCCGTGGATGGCGGACGAGTTTGTGGTGGTCGCGAGAAAGCGCGCCGTGTCTTCGACTGGCTAATTTACTTCCCAAACATAATCATGCAGCAGAAAAAGTCATTTCAGAATGCGCTTAAGTGGTCGTATATCAGCAACTGGGGCGAGAGGGGCTTTTCCGCCTTGTTTACGTTCATTCTCGCGGGAATCTTGGGCCCTCGCGATTTCGGTATGGTCGCGATATGCGTGGTATACATCGCGTTTCTCCAGATGTTCCTGGACCAGGGATTTGTTGCAGCATTGATACAGCGCAAGGAAATTGATCAGGACCACCTGGATGCTGTGTTCTGGATGGACGTGGCGCTAGGCTTTTTTCTAGTCGTGCTGAGCCTTACGTTCAGCGGCAAATGGGCTGCCCTGAATCACTCCCCGGAAATTGCGCGAATCATTCCCGTGCTCACGTTGAGCATCCTTCTGGAGGCACTGGCCACGGTCCAAAGCGCGCTTTTACGTCGGGAAATGGATTTTAAAAGCCTTTCCCTGCGCACTAATATCGCCGTAGTGGCAGGGGGCTTGGTGGGAGTCGGGATGGCCGTCGCAGGGTTTCGCGTCTGGTCATTGGTTGGGCAGCAGATTGCGCGGGATTTGACGGGCCTCGCATTGTTATGGCGACTCAGTCCGTGGCGGCCCCGTCTCGAATTTTCATGGCGACACTTCTCGAGTTTGATGGGTTTTTCCGTGCCCAATTTTGCAGCGCAGCTAGGGGTGTTTGCGAGTGGCCAAGCCGACTCCATCCTGCTGGGGCTTTTGTTTGGGCCAGTTGCCGTGGGCCTCTATCGGCTGGCCGACCGAGTGGTCGGCACCGTTCTGAGTATCGCGACGGCATCGGTTCAGGCCGTTTCCTTTCCGGAATTTTCCCGCCTCCAAAAGCGACCTGGCGAACTGCGTAAGAGTGTTATTGCCTGCGTCCGCCTTGGTTCGGTAGCCAGCATGCCGCCGTTGGCTGGCTTGGCCGCCGTGGGCGTCCCTCTTATGGCTGTCCTCGGGTCGAAATGGACTCCCGCTTCGGGCGTGGTCAAAATCCTGTGCGCGGCGGGCATGCTGAGTGTTTTCACGCTTTTCACAGGCCCTTTGCTCCAGGCGCTAGGCCGGCCTCGCCAATTTGCGGTTTTAGAATGGGCGCGCACGGTGCTAAGCATTGCCATCTTGGTTGCGGCCGGCTTAATGGTCCGTGACAGGCCAGTTGAGGGGCAGATTTCAGGCATTGCTGGCGCTCGCTTTGTTATCGTAGCTCTCTTTGTGGCACCCGTGTTCGTTTATCTGCTCGTCCGCCTTTCCGGCGCATCCTTACGGGAACTAGCCGTAACGGTTAGGCCGTCCGCGATCTCAGCCCTTGCTGTGCTTGCCGCGGTGGCGGTTTTCGAATTTTCCGGCTGGCTCAAGAGTGCCCCTCCTGTGATTCTGTTGGCGGCTGAGGCCGCGCTGGGCGCAGGGGTTGGGCTCACCGTGCTGCTGGTTCTGGAGACGCAGTTGCGCCAGTCTCTCGCAGGGCTGCTGGAGCGCAGCCTTCGGCGCTGGGCCACGCCCAGAGAGGTGGAGGCACCGCCGCCCTGTGAGCTGTCTGGGGTCGACGGTACCCATGATGCGTGATTTCTCGGCCCTCCCGTGCCGCAACGCGGGTCGCGGTGGGCCTCAGATACCCGCGGATGTGCGCAAATATGACGGTTTCAACTGTCATCAGAGCCTATAATCGAGCGTACGTGGTTGGTGAGGCGCTCCATAGCGCGCTAGGGCAGAGCTACACCGATCAAGAGGTGATTGTTGTCGACGATGGCTCGACGGATAATACCGTCGATATCGTCGAAGGATTTCACGACAGACGGGTTCGCCTTCTTCGGCACGAGAAGAACCAGGGAGTGGCCGCGGCCTGTAACACAGGGATTGCCGCGGCTACGGGGGAGTTTGTTGGTTTCTTAGACTCCGACGATCTCTGGAAGCCCGACAAGCTCGAACGCCAGGTTGAGTTCTTGCGGCGCTACCCCCAGGTCAGCGCCGTATTCAGCGACGTCGAGCTCTGGGACGGGGCCAGAACCTTTCCTTCAATCATGACCCTGATGCGCAGCTTCCCGAGGCTCCTTGACCCGGGACGAAAAAGCGAGGAGTACGTCTTCACCAGGCGCCAGATGTACCTCTGCCTCCTACAGGAAGTGCCAATCAAGCCCACTGCATTGCTCGTGAAACGCCAAGCGTTGGCCGCAGTGGGAGCCTTTGACGTTGAGGCTCGTTCAGGGGAAGATTGGGAGTTCTTCCTGCGGCTCTCCCGAAGGGCTTCCTTTGGGTACATTGACCGGGCGCTTGCGATTCAGAGGCGAACTGGGGACGCCACCCACCAGAAGTTCCGAGAGCGGGACCAGCTTTTTTTGTTGGATGTGTTCACGAAAGAAAAGAGGGGGCTCCGAAGGGATACGGAGGCTCTCCAAGCGATAACGCGTGGAATATCAGACCACTGCAAAAACCTAGGGCTCCTGTACCTCGAATCCGGTCAGCGCGGGAAATCCATCGCTGCCTATTGGCGAGGGTTCAAGGAAACCTGCGACCTCATGATGCTAGCGCGGGCGGCCGCTTCACTGTTACCGTTGAAAGCAAGGCAGCACATAAAGAATCTGCTCCGGAGGGACCGTTCCGATGTCGTGTAGGCCGGCGAATCCTCCGCGGATGCCTGGTTTTCAGGCGAACTGCACCTTCCTGGCTTCCCGTCGGGCAGCGCGGAGGACGAGCTGGGTGCAAGCCACGGCAGCCGCAGAGGGAACAAAACGCGGGCGGTGCCCAGGATGCAGCGCCGTGCGTAATGTGTCCTGGCTTTCAGCCCCCGACCGCTTCCACGCACGCGATCGGACTTACCACCTGGTGCGTTGCCTGTCATGTTCGCTGGTCTGGTTGGAAGATGCGCCGCTCCCTTCAGAAATGGGTCAGCACCACGGCGCGGACTATGACCGGGTGATTTCGGGTCCGGGCGCCGACCCGAAGCACTGGGCGGCACGGCGCGACACGCTCCTGCGCTATAACTCCGGGGGAAGGGTCCTGGATCTGGGTTGCAGTTCCGGCGGCTTTTCGGCGTCGCTCAAAGCCCCAGCGTGGCAAGTCTTCGGAATTGAAATGTCAGAGCCCCTAGCCAGGCAGGCCGAGGCGGCGTGTGGGGCGCGGGTTTTTGTGGGGGACGTCCTGAACGCTCCCTTCTCACCCGCCAGCTTTGATGCGATTACCTGCTTCCACGTTCTGGAGCATCTTTACGAGCCGAAAAAGGCACTGGCCAAGGTCTCGGAATGGCTCAAGCCAGGCGGCATTTTCTATGCGATGATGCCCAACATCGACTCGGCCGGGGCCCGTATTTTCAAATCCTATTGGTACGCACTCGAACTGCCCCGAAACCTTTTCCATTTTTCTCCAGCGTCCCTCAGGTATGTCGCCGGGTCGGTAGGCCTGGAGGAGGTTTCGGTTACCACGCATCGTGAGGTTTTCATCGAGAGGAGCGTGCGCTACATCATTGACGACTTCCTGAGGAAAATGGGCATTTCGCGGCCATCGCTGGCGAAGGCCAAGGACGTGAGCATCCCTTGGAAGGCAGTCCGCAAAGGGTACCGTTGGACTATCCTCCCCATCCTCACGGGCTTGGCTTCGCTAGCCGGGGATGGAGAGAGCATCTATGCCATCTTCCGGAAGGGACCGGGAGGGAAAGCCTAAAGAATGCCACCCGAACGTGCGCGGAGTTTCGGCGCGGCGGCCTTGCGGAGGCAAGACTGAGCCCGTACAGCCTGATGGCGCTGATCATTTGCGTCATCCTGATCGTGGTGCTAACCACGGAAACTTGCCGCTCTACCGCTGCTCTTAATTCACTTTCTGCTCCCCAGGTATCCCTTGGCGAATCGTCCGCAAGATGCTGCGCTTGACGATTCTGCCAGCCCTCTCCACGCTAGCCTTTTTGGCCGGAGATGGGGACAGCATCCACGCGGTCCTTAGGAGATAGCTTTACACTGGACATTTGACATGAGGATTAGTGTCGTAATACCGGCTCACAATGCCTCGGCCACCATTCGGGAGACACTCGATTCGGTTCTGGCGCAAACGCTGCCGCCTGATGAGATCCTGGTGATGGACGACGGCGGCACGGATAACACTGCTGCAGTTGTGGCCGGCTATGCTCCGCGCGTCGCGCTCATGCGTCAGAGCAATCAAGGCGTGGCTGCAGCCAGAAATGCACTGTGTGCTCAGTCCAAAGGCGATCTAGTTGCCTTTCTCGATCACGACGACATTTGGCACCCGCGCTACCTGGAGACGCAGAGCGGGATGTTTCAGAAGTATCCCGAGGCACAGGCTTTTTTCACTGGCCACACAAACTTCTTTGGATTTGGCGCTTATCGGCCCCCTTTCGACACCCATTTTAGTGGTGTTCAGGCCCGCCTCATCGCGCCGCTGGATTTCCTGGAGCAGTACCACAAGGCCACTGGCTGCTTTGCGTCCATGAGCTACTGTTGCGTTCCTAGGTCGACGCTCAGCCGACTTGGGCCGGAGATTTTCAAATTCGACGGCGCCGATGACTACTACTTCTGCACGTGCCTGCCCCTGCTGGGTCCTGTCGTTTACGCTAACGTGCCTCTTGTGGCCTATAGAATCACGGAGCAGGGTTTCTCGAATGATTGGCTCAAGATGATTGAGCGCTCGGTTAGCGTCTTCGAAGCCCTACTGAAACGGTATCAGCTAGAGACGGACGCCCGCTTTCTGGCAGTCTTTAGAAAGCATTTTGCCTCGAGACGGCGGCAGTACGGAAGGCTACTCATGGCGGCGAGCAGAGCCAGTCAAGGGCGATGCCAGTTCTGGCAAGCAATGCGTAACTCGCTCGCGCCCTCATCTGTGGCAAAGTCCCTCGCTTGGTTGCTCGCCTCGTACTTGCCCCAGCCGTTCCAGCCTAAATGGCCTCCCCTGCGGCGTCAATGGAACGCGAAGGCGGTGGCGGAGTTGCCGGACTGAATCGGCGCTCGTATAGGTGGTCGCCCGGAATGCTGGCGCGAAGCGCGGCGCACTGCTGCGCACTTCATAGCGCATGCATCGCGGGCACCCACAGCCCGATCTAATGTCAAGAGATACTGTGTGGAACGAGAAGTCACGGGTGCGGGTTCTTTACAGCTTCCCGCACAAGTTGGGGGCAAGCAGGATCTGCTACACAGCCTGGCAGCAAGTGAATGGCTTGGCGGGCGCGGGGGCGGAGGTCCTGGTTTTTGCTGGCGCAGTGCAACGGCCTGTGCCCAACGGCGTAAAAGTCCGGCCCACACTGGCACGCGGGAAGCTGCGCTTGCCCTACAAGCTACTGGGGAGCATGCGGACTTTCGCACTGCATGACTTCATCGTGGCGCGACGACTGCGAAACTTGGCCGGGCAAGTGGATATCGTCCACACTTGGCCTTTGGGAGCGCTGAGGACGTTGAAGGTGGCGCAGGAGCTTAACATTCCGACGGTGCTGGAAAGGCCCAATGCGAATACGCGGTTCGCTTACGAAGTCGTGCAAAAGGAGTGCGAGCGGCTCGGCGTGGCGTTGCCGCCCCATCACGAACACGCTTACAAGCCCGACGTTCTCCGAATTGAGGAAGAAGAGTACGAGCTTGCGGATGCGCTGCTATGCCCTTCGGACTTTGTAGCAAAAACCTTCCTGGACAAAGGCTATGAGCGTAAGAAGCTGGTGCGCCACACCTACGGGTTTGACGAAAAATTGTACTACCCGGACCCTCAACGGCAAAAACCGGGCGATGGGTTGACGATGCTGTTTGTGGGCGTGTGCGCAGTCCGGAAGGGCGTCCACTTTGCCTTAGAGGCTTGGTTTCAGTCACCCGCCTGCGAAAAGGGAACGTTCCTGATTGCCGGGGAATTCCTACCGGCCTACGCCGATAAGCTGCGTCATCAGATTTCTCACCCCAGCGTTCATGTGTTGGGGCACCGGAATGATGTGCCAGAGCTGATGCGGAAGAGCGACATTCTGGTGCTGCCCAGCATTGAAGAAGGCTACGGGTTGGTGATTGCCGAAGCCATGGGCAGCGGTTGCGTGCCCCTTGCATCCGACGCGTGCACGGAGATTTGCAAACACATGGAAACCGGGTTGGTGCACCGCGTTGGCGACGTTCAGGCTCTAACGGAACAGATCACCCTGCTGCACCAGAACCGTGTCCTGCTGGAAAGGCTGCGTGACGCCTGCCTGCGCGACGCTCCAGGTGCTACATGGGCGGCGGCCGGAGTTCGACTGCTCGAGGCCTACCAGGAAGTGCTTGCTCGACACAAAGGGTCGCCCTCAGTACCCCTCCCCGGCGCCCAGGGGGGCACGCCTGAGGCGGGCGAGAAAAACGAGAAGGGAGTGATGCGTGCCTGAGCAGCAGCCTGCGTATGGGGCTAATATGCCGGCCTATGGTGGCGGCGCCACCGACACAGTTCTGCACCCGGTGGTGATGGTAGCCCTTGTACTTGCCGCCATTTTACTGTCCGTGCTTCCCAGAAAATACGCTGTTCTGCCTTTCTTACTCGTCGTGTTTCTGGTTCCGCGCGGTCAGCAAATCTACTTCGCCGGCCAACACTGGTATGCCCTGCGGATCCTGGTAATTCTCGGGCTGGTGCGGCTGGCGAGAGGCAAGTTCCAAGTTGCCGGTGGAATGAACGGAATTGATAAAGTCTTCATTGTCTGGGCCATCTGTCACGGGGTCAACGCGGTGCTGCACTATCCGGAAGCCGGCATGGTCGCGGCCCAGGCGGCGTTCTGGTTGGAAGCTTTTGGAGGCTACTTTCTGCTGCGCCACTTGGTCCAGGATGAGGAGGACATTGCGTGGGCGGCGAAGACGTTCGCGGTGCTGGCTTTTATTCTCGGCGCGTGCATGCTGAACGAAAAGATCCACGGGTTGAATGTTTTTGGCTATCTCGGCGGCGCGCCGCTGACTCCGACGACGCGTGACGGGGAGATCCGAGCGCAGGCGATCTTTGGGCACCCCATTCTAGCCGGGAGTTTCGGAGCGACGCTGCTACCACTGTTCGTTTGGCTATGGACGAGCGGGAGGTCTAGGTCCCTGGCATTCCTCGGGGCCATCGGCTCAACACTCATGGTCTATACCTCGGCCTCGAGTACTCCCCTGCTTGCCTATGCCGCCGGTATGCTGGCTCTCGGTTTGTGGCCTATGCGCCGCTCGATGCGCTTGGTGCGCTGGGGCGTTGTGCTGACGATTGTGGGCCTCCAGGTGGTTATGAACGCGCCGGTGTGGTTCGTTCTGCAATACATGAACGTCATAGGCGCCTCGGGAGGGTGGGACCGCGCCGAACTGATTGATGTGTTCATTCGGCATTTCAAGGACTGGTGGCTGATTGGCGCAAAAAACTACAGTAGCTGGGGATGGGACATGTGGGACCTATCTAACCAGTTTGTCGCCGAGGGAGAGACGAGTGGGTTGCTGACGTTGGTTTGCTTTATCGCCTTGATCTCACGCAGCTTCAGCAGGCTAGGAAAGATGAGGAAGCGGGTGGAAGGCGACAAGAAACAGGAATGGTTTTACTGGTGCCTGTGCGCTGTCATGGTCGCTCATATCTTCGCTTATTTCGGGGTGAGCTACTGGGACCAGGTGCGGATTTGGTGGTGGGCGTTTCTAGCAATGGTTTCCGCGGCAAGTTCGGGCTTGCGGCCTGAGGGCGTTTCGCAGCCAGGGGAAAAACCCGCCTACGAGTTCGCCGCAATATGAGCACAGAATATGAATAGACTTCATTCTGCCCTCCCGATCGTCGTCAAGAAGTCCATATAGGACATGAAGTATAAGCTGCTGGGCTTTCTTCAGTGGGTTGCCCCACATGACACAATTCAACACTTAGCTTCCAGGCTGTCTGACAAGACTTGTGTCTTTGAGCTTGGTTGCCGAAGGGGTTCCCTGCTTCACGGATTGCGGGAGGTGAGTTGGATGGGCTTCTACTGCGGGGTAGGTATTTCAACGCAGGCAATGAATGACGGCCACAAGTCTGCCGACCAGCGCAGTTCATGGATCGTTTCTGGCATTGAAAGTTTTCGTTCGCCGTTCAAGTAGGACGTGGTGTCCATGATCGAGTCCATCTATTACATCAGCCTCAGCAGGCTTCCCCGCCGTCCTTGAGCGCGTTATGGGAATGCTGAAGGAGGACGGGATCCTGCTGGTCCGGATTCACGACTCTGACAGACATCGCGAATACGTCGGGGCGATCCATCACATATTCCCACACGCAGCGGAGCTTGGTGAGAAGCTGCTCTGCTTTGCCGGTTCCCGACGTACCCGAATCACTAAGTCCCAGGACTCGGGCTCGTTATGACATCTGATCTTACCCCTACAAGAAAGTACGCAATCATCAGTCCCGTTCGGGACGAGGAAGCCCACTTGCGGCTTACCGCACAGAGCGTGGTCGCGCAAACGATTCGGCCCGCCGAATGGGTGATTGTGAACGACGGCTCGACGGACCGGACCCGTGAGATCATCGAAGAGTACTCGCGCCAATACCCCTGGATTCGAGCAGTCCACCGTGTGAATCGCGGGTTTCGCAAATCCGGAAGCGGGGTGATGGAGGCTTTCAAAGATGGATATAGAGTGCTCGGTTGCCGCGACTGGGAATTCATCGTCAAGCTGGACGGCGACTTGTCGTTCGGGCCGGATTACTTCGCGAAGTGCTTCGAGTATTTTGACCGGGAGCCGCGCCTGGGCATAGGAGGTGGAGTCATCTATAACCTCATGCCGGATGGTAGCCAGAAGTTTGAGCACGGGGGGCCCACTTTTCATGTCCGAGGAGCCACCAAGATTTACCGCAGAGGGTGTTGGGTAGAGATTGGGGGGCTTTGGCCAGATACGGGATGGGATACACTGGATGAGGTGAAGGCTAACATGCGGGGCTGGCTGACAAGGAACTTTGCGGACTTAACTCTGCTGCAACATCGAGCTACCGGCGCCGCCGATGGACAATGGCGCAATCTCGTGAAGAACGGAGAGGCAAATTACATTTCCGGGTATCATCCGCTGTTTATGCTGGCAAAGTGCGTGTCGCGCCTTCGGCGCCGGCCCTACATTCTGGGCTCAATTGCCCTGGCCTACGGATTCATCACGGGCTATCTGAGACGCACTCGCCAGGTAGACGATCCGGAGATGATTCGCTATTTGCGGGGTCAACAACTTAGGAAGCTGGCGGGCTTGGAGACGATCTGGAAATGAGCTTTCCGCCGGAGCTGGACCTGATTGGACTGCCCCACACGCCCTCTCCCGAGCTATCCATTGTTTTCGTGAACTGGAACTCCACGGACTACCTCCGCGAGTGTATCGCCAGCATTTACACCTACGCCCGAGAAGTGAAATTTGAGATCATCGTGGTGGACAACGCGTCTCCTCAGCGTGATGTCGATGGCCTCAAAGAGCAGTTCCCAGGTGCCATCTTGATCAAGAACCCGGAAAACCTGGGCTTTGCACGCGCCAATAACCTGGGCTTCAAACACTGTTCAGGCAGGTACGTGCTATTCCTGAATCCGGACACCCAATTGATGGGGCCTGCCATTCAGACTATGCTGAACCATCTGAGGTCGTCGTCAAATGTCGGGATCGTGGGATGCAAGCTGCTGAACTCCGACCTCTCGGTTCAGACGAGCTGCATCCAGAAGTTTCCCACCATCCTAGGGCAAGTGACCGATATCGAGTACCTTCGGCTCCGCTGGCCTAGTTGCAAGTTGTGGGCGATTGCCTCCCTTTTCGCTGAATGTTCTGAGCCAGCCAAAGTAGAGGTGATTTCCGGTGCGTGCATGATGATGAAAAGGGACGTGTTCGAGCGCGTTGGAGGCTTTAGTGAAGAATACTTCATGTACGCGGAGGACCTGGACCTTTGCTACAAGGTGTCGCATGCGGGCTTCGTAAACTATTATGTTGGCGGGGCGGCGGTGATCCACCACGGAGGGAAGAGCAGCGGGCAGCGGGAAGTGAATCAGTGGGCGACGAGAATGAAGTTCATGTCTATTCTACAGTTTGTCATAAAGAGTCGCGGTCGTTTTTATGGCGCGTCGTTCAGACTTGCCGTGGGATTCGCCGCACTCATCCGGCTGCTAGCCATTGCAGTTGCCTTCCCTTTTATTAACCGCAAAGCCGGGCAATCCATGATTTCAAAATGGTGGGTCGTATTCAACTGGGCTTTTGGACCAGGCAGCTCCGAGGGGGCCGCACCGAGCCGTTAGGCGAAATCGAGGACTACATGTGTGGTATTTGTGGAAGACTGAATTTCGACAGCCAAGCCATTGTGGAACCGGAAATCTTACGGCAAATGCTGAATACCATCCGACACCGCGGTCCCGACGGGGAGGGAACCTATCTTTCGGGGCAGATCGGACTGGGACACCGCCGGCTTTCCATTATTGATCTGAGCACGGGGCAGCAGCCGCTCGCCAATGAAGATGGAACAGTGTGGATTGTCTTCAACGGGGAAATATACAATTACCAGGACCTGCGCCCCGAGCTTATGGCACACGGGCACAGGTTCAGGACGCGATCTGACACCGAGGTGATCGTCCATCTCTACGAGGAGTATGGGGAGGCATGCGTTGAAAGGTTGCGTGGGATGTTTGCTTTTGCGATTTGGGACGATCGCCGCAAGGTGCTGTTCCTAGCCAGGGATCGCGTGGGTATAAAGCCTCTGTATTACCTGCGGTCTGATAGATTCCTCATTTTCGCTTCGGAGATTAAGTCAATCTTGGCAGACCCAGAGGTAAGAGCGGAAGTCGTCCCGCAAATGATCGACCGGTTTCTAACCTACTACTACACTCCCGGTGAGGACACCATATTCCGGAATATCCATAAGCTAGCTCCTGCCTCGTACATGACTGTGAGAGATGGTCAGATCAGCCTTCGACAGTATTGGGATCTTCATTTTGTGCCGTCCAATCTGAGCCTAAGAGACGCGCAAGAACGGCTGATGGAGGTATTGGAGGAATCGGTACGCCTGCATATGATCGCCGACGTGCCAGTCGGTTTCCTCCTGAGCGGCGGAGTGGACTCCACTGCCATGCTGGGCCTCGCGGTCGGGAAAACCGACCGGCCCCTTAGCAGCTACACCATCGGATTCTCCGAGCTTGGGCCGAATGATGAGAGACCTTATGCCAAATTGGCGGCCCTGGCTTATGGTTCCGTGCACCACGAAATGACAATATCTGCAAAGGATTTTGTGGACTTCTTTCCCAAGTACGTTTGGCACATGGAGGAACCCGTCTGCGAGCCTCCCGCAGTCGCGTTGTACTACGTTTCCAGATTGGCCAAGGACTTCGTGAAGGTCCTGATCTCAGGCGAAGGAGGAGACGAAGCATTTGCTGGATACCCGAATTATAGAAACAACCTTTGGTTTGAGCGTTTGAAAGAAGCATTTAAACCCTTTCCAGGTTTCCTTTCCATGCTTACGGCAATGGCATGCGTCCTACTCCGGTCGAAGCGGATTGCAAAGTACCGGCAGTTGGTTGACGTGCCACTCGAATCTTACTATTACAGCCGGACGTCGGGGCCGCACAGCTTTTTCAACCAGCACGTGGGGGAGTTGTATTCGAAGGACTTCGCACATCAAGTTGGCAAGGCTGACTCGCTCAACGTCGTTAGAAAGTACTTCAGGAATGGGGCCCCTGACGATATGGTGAACAGGATGCTCTATGTCGATACCAAAACATGGCTGCCGGATGATTTGCTAGTGAAGGCCGACAAGATGACGATGGCAAACTCGATTGAGCTTCGCGTTCCCTTGCTTGATCATGTGCTGCTCCAGTTTGCTGCTTCTCTCCCTGGAAGCTACAAGGTTCGGGGCTTCACAACGAAATACATTGCCAAGAGGGCTCTTAGTCGGCGGGTTTCACCCGAGATCATTGCCCGCAAGAAGACGGGTTTTCCAGTTCCCTACGAGTCATGGCTCAAAAAAGACCTCAGCGAGTGGATTAAAGGCATTCTACTGGATCGACAAACGATTTCCCGAGGCTACTTTCAGCAAGCCTGCATAGACTGGATGATCCGCGAGAATCAGCGTACAGGCGCGTATTCCAAGGAGATTTTTTCTTTGGCGACCCTCGAGCTTTGGCATCGCGTCTTTTTAGGTGACGCTAGTGCTCCCTCCACGCTCCTTCCAGCTCCGAAGGCAGATTAGCCAGCATGGACAGCTTAGAACCCCCTATAACTTCAAGGAAACCTGCGTCAGCTTCCGGGAAGAACTTGGTGGCACCCTGGTATGGCACGTGCACCTGTCCGTCCAAGCACATACGCTGCTTACGTAATACGTCGGAGGTTCGATGACGTTTTTTCTTGTGCCAGGCGGCACCGGCTTCATTGGGTCGGCATTGGTACGGAGGCTCCTACGCCTCGGTCACTCGGTCAGAGTTCTCGACAATCTCGGCACAGGCCTCAAAACCAATCTGGACAAATCCTTGATCCGAGTGGATCACGTTGATCATCAGTGGCTATTCCCTCCGCTCAACGGTCCGTCGAGGATCCCATTCGGAGCAGCAACCCGAATGTGACGGGCGCCTTGAACGTGTTGGTGAAGGCTCGTGATCCCGGGGAGTGCGGTGGGATGATCCGGCATTCCGCATCGATTAGCCGGAAGAAGTGAAGGTAATTTCCGAACGGGACCGGACCTACCCGGATTTTAAAGGCTCTGACGAGTGAATAGTTGTAGGGGTAGTTCGCGAACCGCCCCTGCAGCCTTTTCAATAAGGCATGGGCTTGCTGAAAGAACTCGACCGAAGGGACGCAGCTGAGATCGGCCAGGAAATGCACCAATTCGCCGGAGAGCTTTATCCCATCTGCCGGAGCATCACGGGTGACGGGGTCCGGCGAACGTTAGCACTAATCCAGGAACGGGCGCCGCTGCGAACTTTCGAGGTGCCCACAGGGACTCCTGTCTTTGATTGGACCGTACCTAAAGAGTGGAATATTCGGGACGCTTACATCAAGGCGCCGGATGGTAAGCGGGTGGTGGACTTCCAGAAGTGCAACCTTCATGTTGTGAGTTACAGCATACCGGTGCATGCGACGGTTCCTCTCGTAGAACTCAAGCGGCGTCTCTATACAATTCCTGACCATCCCGACTGGATTCCTAACCGGACCTCTTACTACAAAGAAGACTGGGGGTTTTGTCTTTCCCACAACCAAATTCTGGCGCTCGAGGACGGCGATTACGAGGTTTGCATCGATTCCAGCCTCGAAAACGGCCACTTGACTTACGGCGAGTGCTTGCTGGCCGGCCGTTCAACCGATGAGGTTCTGATTTCAACTTACACCTGTCATCCCTCGCTGGCGAATGACAATGTCTCTGGGTTAACTGTCGCAACCTTCCTGGCGAAGTTTCTGTCCGGACGTGAACTTCGATACTCGTACAGATTCCTGTTTATCCCCGCAACGATCGGGGCCATCACATGGCTGGCGCAAAATCGGGACACAGTCGGGCGCATCCGGCATGGTTTGGTGCTGACGTGCCTCGGAGACGCAGGCGGATTTCATTACAAGAAGAGCCGCCGGGGAACCGCGGAAATTGATCGCGCCGCGGCCCACGTTCTCCGCCACTGCGGCGAAGCTTCTGAGATTTTAGAGTTCTCTCCCTATGGTAATGACGAGCGGCAGTACTGCTCTCCGGGCTTCAACCTGCCTGTCGGAAGCTTGATGCGGAGCGTTTGGGAAACTTTTCCGGAGTATCATACTTCAGCCGACAACCTTGATTTTATTCGCCCCCTCCAACTTGCCAGATCGTTGCGTGTTTGCGCGGCCATTTGCGACGTGCTCGAACACAATCGCTCGTGCCGCAACGAGAACCCTTATTGCGAACCCCAACTGGGACGGCGCGGCCTTTTCCGATCCATGGGCGGAGAGGCGGGCGGGCAGGCGAGCGGAGAAGAGATGATGGCGCGCCTCTGGGTGCTCAATCTATCTGACGGGGACCACTCTCTATTGGATATTGCGGAGCGCTCTGGCATCTCTTTTCCGATGATCAGTGAGGCTGCGGATCTGCTTTGCCAGAAGGGACTGCTTTCGGTTGCCCCGAACGCCGCCGGCCAGCGCCGGGACGGGTAGTGGTGCCATAATACGGTGGTCCCTGTCTCGATCGCGAGGTCGGGTCTGTTTGGTAGCGGAGACGCGAACTAATGAAAATTCTGTTGACAGGCCATAAGGGGTACATCGGAGCGATAGCCGGGCCTATTCTCCAGTCTGCCGGCCACGAAGTGGTTGGGCTGGATAGCGATCTTTTCGCGGGCTGCGAGTTCGGCGAAGCGGCCTCGCCGATTCCAGAGGTCCGCAAAGATATGCGTGACTTGACGATCGCGGACCTTGTGGGCTTCGACGCAGTGGCGCATTTTGCTGCGCTCTCAAACGATCCCCTGGGCGACCTCGATCCCAGGCTCACTTATGACATCAACCATCTGGCCTCCGTCCGCCTGGCAGAATTAGCCAAAAAGGCCGGAGTGAAGCGCTTTGTTTTCTCCTCTTCTTGCAGCACTTACGGGGCTGCCGGGGATGATCTCCACGACGAGACCGCGCCCCTCAATCCGGTGACTCCCTATGGTGAGTCCAAGGTTTCGGTCGAGCGCGATGTCGCGCCGTTGGCGGACGATGGCTTCACTCCCACCTACATGCGAAACGCCACCGCGTATGGTGTTTCTCCGCGACTGCGGCTGGATATCGTCTTGAACGACCTGGTAGCCGCGGCATACACCACGGGCCGGGTGTACATCAAGAGCGATGGAACACCCTGGCGCCCAATCATACATATACGCGACATAGTAGGCGCCGCTCTTGCTATACTGGAAGCGCCGCGCGAGGCCGTTCATAACCAGACCTTCAATGTTGGCCAGACCGAGGAGAATTACCGCATTCGTGAGCTGGCGACTATCGTTGCTGAGACTGTTCCGGGCTCCCATGTCGAATATGCTCCCGAAGGAGGTCCGGACCGACGCTGCTACCGCATCAACTGCGATAAAATTCGCCGCTTGGTGCCCGGCTTTAAACCGCAGTGGACCGCGCGCGCGGGCGCCCAGGAGCTATATGAGGCCTATCGCGTTGCTGGCCTCACTCGTGAGGATATGGAGTCTGGCCGTTATATCCGCCTCAAACACATCCAACGCCTCCTGAAGGGGGGCCTGTTGGATGCATCCCTGCGCTGGCGCCCAGGCCGCGCCGGGGCGGCGATGGTTGCCTGATCTTTCTAGATTCCCGCTCCCCCGCCCCCGCGGAGGACAAGCTTCGTGGGAATCCCAATTTCGACGACAGTCGTAGGGCCAGGGCTTTCCTACCCTTGACCGAGCTGGGGATGGAAAGCCGTGCCCCCACACCTCCGCCGGGGACCGAATACATGCAAGTATCTAACGCGCCAACCGAGCTTACCGTCGATAAGCAGCAGCCAGCCCCACCCAAACCGTGCCGCTTCTGTGGGGCGGGCCTGGAGCAGACATTCGTCGATTTAGGGATGTCTCCGCTTTGCGAGACCTATCCGTCGGCAGACGACCTCGAGCGTGGGGAGGTTTACTACCCGCTTCACGTTTACGTTTGCCAACGGTGCTTCCTGGTACAATTGGGAGAATACGAAACTCCGGAAAACATATTCACCGAGTACCCCTATTTCTCTTCCTATTCTGCCTCCTGGCTCAAACACGCGGAAAATTACTGCGACAAGATGATGAATGAGCTAGGCCTGGGCGAGCAAAGTTTCGTTGTCGAGGTGGCCAGTAACGATGGCTACCTGCTGCAATACTTCGTCCGGCGGCACGTGCCGGTGCTGGGCATCGAGCCCGCGGCAAACGTTGCCAAAGTGGCCGTTGAAAAGGGCGTGCCTACCTTGGTGGAGTTCTTCGGCACCCAACTGGCGAACAAGTTGGCAGGCGAAGGCCGCAGGGCCGATCTGATTGCCGGCAACAATGTGGTGGCGCAGGTTCCAGATCTTAACGATTTCGTCGAAGGACTGAAGGTTTTGCTGAAACCAGATGGGGTCCTGACGTTGGAGTTCCCCCACCTGCTGCGGCTGATCGAACGCAACGAGTTCGATACCATCTACCACGAGCACTTCTCGTATTTTTCCATGCTCACCACGGCGCGTGTCCTGGAGGCGCACGGCTTAAAGGTGTTCCACGTAGAAGAACTAGCGACCCACGGCGGCTCCTTGCGCGTCTACGCCTGCGGAGCGGAAAGCCAACAGTACGATATCAGGCCGAGTGTCGCAGATTTGATCGGGGAGGAAATAAGAGCGGGACTGGCATCGCCGGAGGGTTACGACCAGTTCGCTCGGGAGGTTAAGGAAACCAAGTTGGCGCTGGTGGATTTCCTGATCACGGCGGCGCGGCAGGGCAAGTTGGTAGCGGGGTATGGAGCGCCGGGGAAAAGCGCGACTCTGCTCCACTATTGTGGGATCGGAAAGGACCTGATTCAGTTCACGGTGGACCGCAGCCCCTACAAGCAGGGTCGATTCCTGCCGGGCAGCCGCATTCCCATTTTCCATCCGGACCGGATCCGTGAAGTCAAGCCCGACTATGTCATCATCCTGCCCTGGAATCTGAAAGACGAGATTATGGGGCAAATGGAGTTCATCCGGGACTGGGGTGGCCGTTTCGTCGTGCCGATTCCGGAGGTCAAGATTTATTGATGGCGGCTGGGCAACCCTCGCGGTTGCCCCGGGGCGGCCACAAGGGCCGCTTCTAAGCCGGAAACGAGGCGATTATGAAAGTAGTTCTGTTTTGTGGTGGCGCAGGAATGAGGTTGCGAGGCTATACGGAAGACGTCCCAAAGCCCATGGTGACCATTGGTTCCCGGCCGGTGCTCTGGCACGTCATGAAGTACTACGCACACTTCGGCCATAAGGACTTTATCCTCTTGCTGGGTTACAAGGCCAACGCCATCAAAAGCTACTTTCTCGACTACGAGGAATCGGTCTCCAACGACTTTGTATTTTCCCAGGGAGGGAGGAAGCTGGAGTTCATGCAGCGTGACATCGACGACTGGACGATCACGTTCGTCGACACAGGACTTCAGTCAACCATTGCCGACCGGTTGCGCTTGGCCGAGCCGTACTTAAAGGGGGAGGAGATGTTCTTGGCCAACTACAGCGATGGCCTGACGGATTTTTACCTGCCGGAATTGACAGAAGAGTTTTCCCGCCGCAACGATTACGCGGCATTCCTCACCGTGCAGCCCCGCACGAGCAGTATGGACACCGTTCAGATGGACGAGGATGGCTCCGTGCGGGCGATCAAATGCATGAAAGAATCCAACGTCTGGGTGAACGGAGGCTACTTCGTATTGCGCAAGGAAGTTTTCCGGTACATCAAGCCGAAAGAGGAACTGGTTTATGAACCCTTCGCGCGGATGATTGCGGAAGGCAAGGTCTGGACGAAAAAATATACAGGGTTTTGGCAGTGTATGGACACTTTTCGCGACAAGCAGATCCTCGACGAGCTGGAAGCCTCCGGCGAGGCTCCCTGGTGTTTGTGGAAGAACGGCCGCGCGGCGAGGCGCAGCGTCGCATGATCAACCTCAGCCCTCCTCGAAAAGACCCCGATCCCCTCATCGTGCTCTGCCTCGCTGCGCATGCGGACGACATCGAGATTGGCTGCGGCGGGACTTTGCTGTACCTCAAGGGGGCCTTGCCGCGAGTGAGGTTCCACTGGGTGGTTTTTAGCTCGCCGGGACCCCGCCGCCAGGAAGCGTTGAAGGCTGCCGAGCTGTTTACCGCCGGGTGTGACAAGGAAGTCATTCTCGGGGACTACCGTGATGGATTTCTGCCCTACAGCGGGGGGGAGGTGAAGGATTGTTTCGAGCAGATGAAGAGTCAGGTGAACCCGGATTTGATTTTCACCCCCTGGCACGGGGATGCGCACCAGGACCACCGCCTGGTGGCGGAACTTACCTGGAACACGTTCCGAAACCACTTGATCCTGGAATACGAAATTCCGAAATACGACGGCGACATGGGACGTCCCAACGTGTTCGTGCCTCTGCAAGCGTCTTTGTTCGAGCAGAAGGTTGACCATTTGCTCCAAGCTTTCAAATCGCAGTGCGCCAAGCCGTGGTTTGACCGCCAGACCTTTCTCGGTCTGATGCGCATCCGCGGCATGGAGTCGAACTCCCCCACCGGCTACGCGGAGGCTTTTTACGCTCGCAAGGTAGTCTTGCAAGCGGCCGTCTGAAGGGAAAATTGAACATGGCTAAAATTCAAGAAGCAATGGTGGCGCCGCCGCGCGCAGGCGCCAATTCCCAGGATTTTTCGAACTCCCGCGCCCTTCAGGTGAAGGCGCGCCGGCTTATTCCGGGCGGCGCCCACACCTACGCAAAGGGTGACGATCAGTACCCGGAGCGGGCCCCTGCCTTCATCACGCGCGGGAAAGGCTGTCACGTTTGGGACGTGGATGGCAACGAGTTCATAGAATACGGGATGGGTTTGCGGGCGGTTACTTTGGGACACGCCTTTCAGCCGGTCGTTGACGCAGCCTACCGACAAATGCAGCTGGGCAGCAATTTTACCCGGCCTGCAAAGATCGAGGTTGACCTCGCTGAGGCGCTGCTGGAAGTTATCGATGAGGCTGACATGGTGAAATTCGCCAAAAACGGCTCCGACGTTACCACTGCGGCTGTTAAACTGGCCAGGGCTTGTACCGGCAGGGATCTGGTGGCCATCTGTGCCGACCAGCCGTTCTTTTCGACCGACGACTGGTTCATCGGCACAACCGAGCTGAATGCCGGAATTCCCCAGACAATTAGCGAGTTAACTCTGAAGTTCCAATACAATGATCTGGGAAGCCTGCGAGAGGTTTTCGACCGGCATCCCGGCCGGATCGCCTGCGTCGTGATGGAGGCGGAAGCAGCCACTCCGCCCCTCCCGGACTACCTCCGTCAGGTCAAGGAACTCTGCGATGAGCGGGGGGCCGTCCTCGTTTTCGACGAGATGATTACGGGCTTCCGCTGGCATCTGGGAGGAGCGCAGAAGTTCCACGGCGTCGTCCCGCACTTGTCGACCTTCGGCAAGGCGATGGGAAACGGGTTTGCGATCTCGGCGCTGGCCGGCAAGCGTGAAATCATGCGGCTGGGCGGATTGGACCACGAGCAGGCCAGAGTCTTCCTGCTTTCCACCACTCACGGCGCCGAGACGCACGCCCTGGCCGCCTCGCTCGAAACCATTCGCATATACCGTGAGCGGAGGGTGGTCGAGTTTCTCTGGAAGCAGGGCGAGCGGCTCAGCACACTGGTAAACCGCTCGATTGCGGAGAATCATCTGGAAGGCTTTTTCGAGCTCCTGGGGCGGCCTTGCAACCTGGTATTCGCAACTTGCGACCAGGAGGGTAAGCGCTCCCAAGCCTTCCGGACTTTGTTCTTGCAGGAACTCATTCGGCGGGGAGTGATCGCCCCGTCGTTTGTGGTGAGCTTCTCGCACACCGATGAGGATATCGACCGGACTGCCGAGGCCGTGCACGCCGCGCACATAGTCTATCGCAAGGCTTTGGACGAAGGGATTGAAAAGTACTTGGAGGGACGGCCTGTAAAGCCGGTGAACCGAAGGTTCAATTAGCAGGGAAAGCGGCCCACACATGAAGGAAGAGTTACAGGAGCTTTACAAGTATCGCGAGTTGCTATACATGCTCGCCTATCGCGACATCAAAGTGCGGTATAAGCAGTCGGTGATGGGTTTTCTATGGGCGATCCTGATGCCCGTCCTGATTGTCATGGCGGGCGTCGTGGTTCGTTACGCCTACGCCCTGGCCTCGGGCAAGCCCTTACAGACGGCCGATATCGTGAGCCTGGCTGTAAAATCTCTTCCCTGGGCGTTTCTGGTCTCCAGCATAAAGTTCGGTTGTAACAGTCTCACCAACAACCAGAACCTGGTGACCAAGATCTACTTCCCCAAGGAAATCTTCCCGATGGCGGCAGTACTGGCCAGCCTCTTCGATTTCGCCGTGGCATCGGGGGCTCTGGTGGTTCTGCTGGTGATTCTTCGGGCCGGCTGGAGCGTCTATGCCCTTTGGACTCCGGTGCTGCTTTTGACGATGGTGGTTATGGCCACTGGGATCGGTATGATTGTCTCCGCCGCAAGCCTCTTCTTCCGCGATGTAAAGTACATTGTCGAGGTTCTGCTGACCTTCGGAATCTTTTTCACCCCGGTTTTTTACGACGTCCGCATGCTGGGGGAAAAAGGGAAGTGGTTGCTGCTCAATCCGGTCGCCCCGATTCTCGAGGGGCTTGGCGCGTGCGTAGCCCGCCACCAACCGCCGGATTTTCCTTGGCTCATTTATAGTGCCGTCTTCGGTTCGACGCTCCTGCTGGGGGGATACGCCTTCTTCAAGCACTTGGAACCTGCGTTCGCAGAAAGCATCTGACGGGGAGTTTTCATGTCTGAAGTCGCGCTCCGAATGGAGCACGTTTACAAGAAGTTCCGCAAAGGCGAGATCTACAACTCCCTACGCGACCTGATCCCCGCCTTGACGGGAAGAATGTTCCGCCAGCAGGAGCTCCGGGCGAGCGACAAGCGGGAGTTCTGGGCGTTGCAGGATGTCACGTTCGAGGTAGAGCGTGGGGAAGCGTTTGGCATCATCGGCCACAATGGGGCGGGCAAGAGTACGATTCTGAAAATCCTCAGCCGGATTATGAAGCCTACCAAGGGGCGTATGGTTGTTCACGGCCGCCTGTCGGCGCTGATCGAGGTGGCAGCAGGCTTCCACCCTGACCTCACGGGCAGAGAGAATATCTTCCTCAACGGCACTGTCCTGGGCATGACCAAGCGCGAGATTGAATCGAAACTTGACCAGATCATCTCCTTCTCCGGAATCGAAGAGTTCATCGACACCCCGGTCAAGCGCTACTCCTCCGGCATGTATGCGCGGCTCGGATTCTCAGTGGCCACGCATGTTGACCCGGAAGTCGTCCTCGTCGATGAGGTCCTCAGCGTGGGCGACTACCTTTTCCAAAATAAGTGTGTGGAACGGATGAGAGAAGTCGTCAGTAGCGGCGCCACGGTCTTGTTCGTTTCCCACAACTTAAAGGCCGTCGCCGAGTTCTGCCATCGGTGTCTGCTTCTGGAACGGGGACGCGCCATCAAAATCGGTCCATCAGACGAGGTCGTTTCCTCTTATCTAACTCGCACGGGAGCCCTACGCAGCGGCGGCGGGGATTCTAAGCCGGTAGTGATTTCCAAGGTTACGTTTCGGAATCAAATCGGAGAATGCTCTCGGTTTAAGTCAGGGGAGAAAGCCTGGATTGACATCGAGGTGGCCGGGCGGTCGCACTGCGAAAACTTGGATGTCACCTTCTATATCACCGACGAGAAGCATGAGAATATCTTTGACACTTCCACACAACGCCTCGGCTTCGATAGCTTCACGGTGGATGAGGGCGTCCTTTTTACGTGCACATTTGAGCTGTATCTGAACTTTGTCAGCGGCGTTTATCATCCGTCTGTCTTGATTTGGAGGTACGAGACTCAAACGAATTACGACGAATGGGAACCCGCCACGACTATCTATGTCAGCTCGGAGGATGATGTCCGAGGTATTACCCATTGCTTCCCAAGAGTCGTTCGTTATGAGATTTGTGCGCCAACGGATGAGCATCTCAAGGTTACGACGAGAAATGTGGGCAACGGTAGAGAAAGCCGTTGAGGTGTTCCGGCGTAGTCTCGCACCATGCCGGCTTGCATTACCTTTCCCAGCCCTTACTCCGGCCTGATCGGCGCCGTCCTTCCCGCCGCAGAGGAGGGCTATACGCAAATGAAGACCGTGCCTGACCCGTCGCGCAACATGGACGAGAGGAGTTGGTGGGACTTCTGGAACCGGTCCTACCGCACGAAAGACAATAACGATGCGGTGTCTAGTGAGCTTTTCGAGCGCGCGGCGGCGGTCGTAAACGAGATAACGCAAACAGACGGCGGCCGTGTGTTGGAAGTGGCCTGCGGCGCCGGGGGCCTTTCCCGACTGTTGGCCTACTCGACCTATCATGGCTTGGACCTCTCGCCCGCCGCCGTCGAGATTGCATGCGAAAAGGCCAAGGATCTCGGTCAATTGAGGGGTGCGAGCCGCCCTCGCTATGAGGCTGCCGACTTTCATGTTTGGCCTTTGCAGCCGGACCCCTTCGATGTGGTTGTATGTGTCGACGCTATCGTGTGTTTCCGCGATCAGCGACTCGCCATGCGGAAGATGGCCCAATGCTTGCGGCCGGAAGGCCGTCTTCTGCTCACTGCGATCAACTCCTTCGTTTACAATCGTATTAGAAGAACGCCGACGACCCGCTTGCAGAATGGTCCGGTGAGCCACTGGCTTTCCCGCCGTGAATTGCACGAACTTGTCAAATCCGCCGGGTTCACCATCGAGCGTATGTGGACGATCATGCCGAGAGGGAACCGCGGGATCCTGCGGGTGATCAATTCGCATAAGCTGAATCATGCGTTCGGCCCTCGTTGCGCGGCGTTCTTGCAGCGGCTTAAAGAGCGAGTGGGGCTTGGTCAATATCACGTGATCATCGCGCGGAAACAAGCTCGGTGAACCACCGCCTATCGAGCCGCCAGCATGCGGGGTCGCGCCCTGGCCTCGCTTGCTGGATGTCGTGCGAGCCCCGGTTACAGGAACATTTCAAGTCCAGGGATCGGGACGAAACGAAGATCCTATTTCGATGATCGAGGCCATTCTGCGCCGCGACGTCTCTGCAAAAACACCAAACCAGATTTCGAGGGTGGACTGGATTGTCTACGCCCTCATTCTCCTCATGGGCGGAATCGAGTTCGTGTGTTACACGCATGCTGCCGACTTCGTCTCCGATCCAGGCTACCCCGACTTGGCGCGGTCCATCCTAGAACATCACTCATATCAATTTGATTACCTACCTATGACGACGTTGCCTCCCGGTTTGCCTTTGATTCTCGCCTTGGTCGGCCGCTTTTGGGGTCTCGGCCCCGCGGTCCAATTCCATGTACTCGCGGTGTCGACGACATTAGGATTAATCATTGCTTACGAGCTTTTGCGTCGGATCGAAGGCCGCGGTTTGGCTGGCGCCGCCTGTCTTCTACTTGGGTCCTCTCCATTATTGTTCGGTTTCGGCACCTATATCATCTTCCCCGAAATGCCGTACTTCGTGGCGAGCATGCTCGCGCTCTGGCTAGCGGTCAAGATCGATCGAGCGCAGCCAGGCAAGCGGCAGGTCACCTGGATACTGCTCCTCGGCATTGTCCTTGTTATGGCGGTACTGATCCGTTCCGTCGGCATCACCCTGATCGCCGGCTTGGGCACCTGGATCGGCGCTTCGCTGCTGGTCGTTCGCGAGGCCGGCCGCCGCCGGCTGAAGCGGTTCTTCCTTCCCCTACTTCTGGGCGTCGTCGCACAATCCGCGTGGAGTGTGTGGGCCGGGCGCCACGAGATTCTGGAGTGGCAACTGCCGGGGTATCCGCAGTCGTATATGTCGCAGCTCAAGGTTAAGAATGGTCATTACCCTGAATTAGGAATGGCCACGTTCAGCGACATTCCCAGGAGGGTGGAACGCAACCTTGTCACCCGCGCAGCCGGACTCGGGCAGATCATGACCCGAAGGTACATCAGCCCGTTCTGGTCGTCGCCTGCCGTCTTTGGCGTGCTGTTTCTGATTCTTTTGGGACTCGCATCTTCTTTTCGAAATGCGGGAGAACTGCACGATTGGTACTTCTTGTGGTACGAAGCTATGTTCCTGGTGTGGCCGTGGGACTACAGGGACCGGTTTGTATACCCCATCGTGCCGCTGGCCTGCCTTTATCTGTGGCGTGGTGTGAAGGTGGCGAGGGATTATTCGATCCGTCGCCCCAAAGCCGTGGGTGTGTGCTTTATTCTCTGCGGAGTTGTCCTGGGCACCGCGTCCGCGGCATTTGCCGGCGGGATCTTGGCCGTTCCGGTTGTGACCGACCACCCCAGAGGCGACCATCTGCAACCGATTGCCGCGGCATTTTTCTGGGGCATCCTAGCAGTGATGGGACTTCTGCTGTTCATGTCCCAATCACCTCGCGAATCCCGGGATGAAGCGTCCCTGTCTTCATGGCAAACGCGCATCGCAAATTTAGAAGATTCCATTCCCTTACGGTTTGCCGGAATCCTCGTGCTGGCTTTCCTCGTTGGCTATGGCATCCATGTGCAACTGATTATCGGCCGCTATAACCTGCGGCCCGATATTACGCAACAAGCCTCATATGGGGAAATCCAGGCGGCAGACTGGATTCGGACGCACGAACCCTCCGGCCTGGTTATTATGGCGCGGGATCAGGATACGTTTTTTCATTATACCGGCCGGCGGGTGGTGTGGTTTCCGCCGATTTCTAATCCCACCGTCCTTATGGATGGCATTCGGCGGCACCACGTCGGAGTAGTTGTTGTCATGAATCCGCCGTCGAGGTATTGGTTGCCGACTGAGGACGTATGTTTTCAGTCCTTGGACCGAGCGTATAGATCCGCGTTCCGCTTGAGCCATCAGGATCCCAACTTTCAGGTTTACGAGGTCTTGCCCCTGCCGAATCGAACGTCGGACGCATCTCAACAGTAACTGCAATTGCCTCTAATTCTCTGTGTATGGGCAGCCCACTAAAGGCGGTTACACCTGTGCCAGGCAAGCATCCGAAAGCTTCCGTAGTAATCCCGGTTTTCAATGAGCAGGCAACTATCGAGGAGATCCTCCGGAAGGTCCAGGAAGTCCAGATCGAAAAGGAGATCATCGTTGTTGATGATGGATCGAGCGACGGAACCAGAGAGATCCTAGCCGCGCTCGCTAGTTCTGCCGCTCAAAGCCAGTCGACCATGACGGATCCACCCAGTGGGCTGCGAATGGACAACATCCGCATCTTCTTCCAAGAGCGTAACCAGGGCAAGGGCGCGGCGCTCCGTCGCGGCTTTCAAGAGGCCAAGGGAGAGATCGTGATCGTGCAGGACGCCGACCTGGAGTATGATCCCCAGGATTACTTTGGCCTGCTCGACCCCATCGAGCGAGACCTGGCCGATGTGGTCTACGGATCGCGGTTTCTGGGGGGGCCCCACCGCGTTCTCTATTTCTGGCATTCGATTGCCAACTGGCTCCTTACGACGCTTTCCAACGTGTTCACCAACCTAAACCTTACGGATGTTTGGACTTGCTATAAGGTTTTCAGGCGCGAGCTGCTGCAAGGCATCCGATTGGCTGAAAGTCGCTTTGGGTTTGAAGCTGAGATTACTGCAAAGCTCGCCAAGCTCGACTGCCGTATCTTCGAAGTACCTATATCCTACCGCGGGCGGACTTACGCCGAAGGGAAGAAAATCACCTATCGGGATGGGTTCCGGGGCGTCTGGTGCACGCTGCGTTACAATCTCTTCCGCTGACTGCCAGGGCTATGAGTAAAGAAGATATCAAGGGGTCTAAAGCCACAGGCTTTGTCAAGCTCCTCCTGGGTCCACTGCTTTTCTCCTGGATGGTATACAGCGGAAAGCTGAGCCTGCGCCAAGTTGGAGCGAGCTTTTTGCATTGGCAGGCTATTTCGGCGATGATCGTCCTGCTCTGCATCCAGCCGGGTATTACAGCTTGGCGCTGGAACCTTCTGCTCCGAGCTCAGGAGATTCCACTCCCCTACCGGCAGGCGTTTGGGCTTACGATGATCGGCCTTTTTTTTAATGTGGTGATTCCAGGAGCAGTGGGGGGAGACCTGATAAAGGGATATTACATTACGCGTGCGATGGAGGGTCGGAGGTCTTCCGCCGCCACGTCGATCCTGATGGACCGTGTGCTTGGACTACTTGGGCTTTTGCTGCTCGCGGCTGTTGCTACTGCACCCAACTTCGGCGAATTGGCTAAGAACCCGTCCACCTACAAGCTGGGAGTGGGCGTAATGGGGGCATTGGTGGTTGGCCTGGGTTTCGTGTTTTCCGCCGGCGTGGTGGGTTCGCGCCTTTCCGAGTTGCCCTTACTGCCCGGGGTTGTGCGTAACGTGTTGCGTTCCTTCCCGGGCTACCACAAGAAACCCGCGGTAATTCCTATCGCCATCGGTGTTAGCGTGTTTTCTCATCTGCTCGCTTGCGCTGCTTACTATATCGCCCTGCGCTCGATGGGAGGGGCGGATGTGCCGCTGGGGTACTTCTCTCTCTTAGTGCCGCTGGGGTTTGTGGTAACGGCGATTCCGATCTCGCCTGCTGGAATTGGCGTGGGCCAGGTGGCGTTCTTTGCTCTGTTTCATATGGTGTCGGGCTTGCACGCCGTAGCTGCAGCGGACGCATTCACTGTTTTCCAACTGATCGTGATCCTCGTCTCGGTAAGTGGCTTCTGCTGGTATCTCCCGTACAGGGGCGTCAAGGTGGGAGCCCGCGTGCCAAACGCTTTCTGAATTTACGTCTTTTTTGCTTTAGTTAATTCGTGCTTCACACTCTTTCTGAGTTCAACAAATGTTTCGGCCGCTAAGCGCATCCCTCATACAACCAGGCGAACTGCCGAGCCCCTTGAAAGGCCGAACATTTCTCCTTATTGCAGCGTTTCTGCTCACCACAGCTACAGGCTTGCGGATTTATCACGTGGGCGGCCGCAGCCTATGGAGTGACGAAGCGATTGTTGCGACCATCTCTCGCGGCACCTTGTATGATAAGGCCTTTGTTCCGCACCCCTCGCGGGGAACATTTGCGGAAGTGCTCGATCAGACGCGAACGTGGGGTAGCTACCCTGTTTTTTACCCTTGCATGCTCTACTTGGTAGAGAAAGTTGGAGGAGGCCCCATTGCCGTCCGCGCGCCCTCTGTATTGGCAAGTATTCTTGCTGTTCTTGTGATGTTGGCCATGGGACGCGTCGGCGTGAGCCGCGGTGCCGCCCTTTTTTCGGCCGCGATTCTCGCGGTCTCGACTGCGCAGATTCGGTACGCGCAAGAGGCGCGCGAATACTCCCTCTCCATCCTCTTCGCCTCGGTCATGATTTTCTGCTTTCTGCAATGGATAAGAGCCCGTTCTGGGAGCACTCATCCCCTTTTGTTATATGCCGCCCTTTTCCTCGCACCTTTTATCCAATACGGACTCGTTCTCTTCGCATTTGGCATTCTAACCACAATTGGCCTGCTCCTTGTGCTTGACCGCAGCAAATCGTTCAGGCTGCCCCATGCAGTGATCGCCAGCGCCTCGCTCGGCGCGGGAGGAGCGACATCTCTACTTCTCACCCTTCGCTATCAACTTGGGATAAGGCGGTCCCAGGGGTATTTGGCAGAAAATTACTTTGAACCAAAAACAACCTCGGTACTGCACTTTTTGTTTAGAAACTCCCGCGGGTTGCTGGGTTTTATGTTTCCCGGGCGGGCGATCGTTGTGTGTTTTGTAATCGGCGCAATTATTTTCTGTATCGAGCAAACCCGCCGGCGAAAATGCGATGCAGTAGCAATTCTTGCTTTCACCTCAGTGCTGATCACGGCTGTCGCCTCGATTGCAAGGGTTTACCCCTATGGCGGAATCCGTCAGTGTCTGTTCCTGGCTCCCGCATTGGCGCTGTTCGCAGGAGTTGTCTTTGCAAGTTTTTCGGGGCGTCTATACGGATCTTATCAGCAAGCCACGGTTCTTGGGGTCATGGCTCTCATTCTTCTTTCAGGTTGTCGAGGCATTTTCAAATCGTCGCCATATCGGGAGGTCGAAGACATTCAGAGTGTTCTTAAGGAGCTGTCGAAGTCGAGCGCGCCAAGTGATCAGGTGTATGTCTACCCTGGGGCGGGGCCGGCTGTCGACTTCTATCTGCATGGGAGCCCTCCTCGCTTCATTTATGGAGAAGATCATAGAGATGCCCCACAGAATTACGCTCCCGAGCTGCTCGCTTCGATCAATCGGCACACCGATCGGGTCTGGCTCGTCTTTTCGCACATGTACGGGTCCGAGGAGCAGGAGATTGTTGATTCTTTGCGGTCAGGATGGGATGTTCAGCGTGTAGTTGCCGCAACCGGGGCCGCCCTGTACGTGGCTGGTCGAGAGCCGCATCCAGCGTTTGCAGGGGGAAAATTGTAATGCCGGAGTCGTTCTCCCGAGACGCAGACTTTGGTAGACGCCTCTCCTGAATCGCCTGCGAAGTGGTCATGACCCCTATGAGCTTGGCGACGAAAATTATCGTGTTGGGCGGGGGCATCTCCGGCCTGACGGCGGCGAGAGCGATCCGGGAATTCGGGCATCAATGCCTGTTGCTCGAGGAATGTCCTTCCCTTGGCGGACTCACGCGCACTGTAGAAGTGGCTGATTTCTGTTTTGATTATACAGGCCATTTCCTGCACCTCAGTCGCTACAACACTCCCGAGGAGATTCCCTACGCAGGTCTGAACAACAACGCCTGGCAGAGAATCAGCCGGCACTCCGTTTGTTTCGTGGCAGGAAGGCTGATTCCGGCTCCGATTCAATACAATCTTGGCCAGTTGCCGCCTGAAGTCTTAAATCAGTGCGTGAAATCATACGAGGCGCGGCCGCGGCTGGCAGATTCAGATCACTTCACATTCCGAGACTACATCATTCATGGTTTTGGTCAGTACCTGGCTGACTTGTTCCTGATCCCTCAGAACGAGAAAACCATGGCTATTTCGCTTGACCATTTGTCAACTCAGGCTGTCAAACGCTTTTTCCCCCCGCCCAACGAGGCGCTCGTGCGCACGGGGATTCGTGGTGGATTGCCAACTGCCAGTGAGTACAATTCGAGTTTTTGGTACCCCAAGACCGGGGGCATTGGGACGCTCGTGAGGGGCCTAGGCGCGGGCCTAAACAACGTTCGGACCAATCAACCGGTTACGGCAATCGATCTCGGCACAAGAACCTTGCAAACGGGAACAGGGGAGAACTTTGGTTGGGATTGCCTGTTCTCGAGTATACCCCTCAAATTGCTGTGCCAGATGACCAACGAGCCGGATTTGAGAGCCATGGGGAATGAACTCTCGCACAGCTCAACGATTGTCTTCAATATTGGCTTGCAAGGGCTCCTGCGGCCTGAATTTGAAGACGTGCATTGGATCTATGTGCCGGACCGCTCGATCCCCTTCTATCGAGTTGGGTTTTACTCCAACATCAGCAAGAGAACCTGTACCCCAGGCAGGAGTGCAATTTATGTTGAAGTCGGCGTGCCCAGTGGGCAGTTGCGGGCGATTGACATCGTCAAAGAGGTGCAGCCGAGAGTGATTGCTTCCTTAGAGCATCTGGGCTGGCTCGAAAGCCGAACCATTAGGTGCGTTGTGATCCACATCATTCGCCACGCCTATGTCCACCATACGGCGGGGCGAGAACGCCTCGTGGCGGCCGTGGTGGAACGACTCCATGAGTGTGGGGTGTATCCTATTGGTCGTTATGGTCTCTGGGATTACACGAGCATGGAAGACTCCATAGTATCGGCGCAGACCACGGTTCGAGAGGTGCTCGATGGAATTTAGCATCGTTATCCCCGCCCATAACGAGGCAACCAATCTGGAGCCCTTTGTCACCTCGTTCATCCGGAAGCTGCCCTCGCATATTCCCTTGACAGAAATCCTGCTCGTGGAGAATGGGTCCAGAGACGACACACTCCAGGCGTGTTACCGGCTTCAGCGGGACCTTCCGAAGCTGATTCGGATCCTCTCGATCCCCAGGGCTAGCTACGGCGAGGCCATCAAGCAGGGAATTCTCCAGAGTCGGGGCACGCACATTTCCATTCTCGAGTGCGACTGCCTCAACGCGGAGTTTGTTGCTGACTCCGTCGAGCTCTTCAGATCCCAGCAAGCTCAGTTCATAGTTGCCTCCAAGCGCCACCCGCAATCAATTGACAGGCGCCCCTTGAAGCGACGTATCCTTACTGCTCTCTATAACTACTTCTTGCTGCACATCTTTCTCGGCTACCCAGGCACAGACACCCACGGCCTGAAAAGTATCGAAGCAGGCCGTGCCAAGCAACTGTGCGAACTCGCAATCACTTCAGATGAAGTCTTTCAGACCGAAATCGTGCTGCTTGCTTGGCGGTTGGGGGTCAAAATTCACGAGAGGCCCATCCGAATACGGGAAACCCGCCATGCCCCCGTTGCCGTTTTGCGACGCATTCCCAAAGTGATGGACACGGTCCGTAAGCTCAAACGTTCACTTGCAAGGTTTCCGATCAATTCGAGCGCGCTCCGCGCAGTTCAAGCTAGATGAGGGGTGAGATTCGAGCCGCGGCGCAGGCAGGAGGCAAGACTGCGGTGGGAGGTCGTCGCGCCGGATAGGCCCGTCCGCAATTGAGGGATCCTGTGGAGCGGGAATTCAAGGGGCACGTCGCTGCGGTGACAATTGAACAAAAAGTTGGAAACGATAATGAGGCTGAAAAAAACCAATTTGAAGGTCGGCGATTGGGTGGAGATCCGGAGCAAGGAGGAAATTCTCAAGACGCTCGACAGCAAGGGTGAACTCGACGGCATGCCGTTTATGCCGGAGATGTTTGCGTTCCGCGGCAAGAGATTTCAGGTTTACAAGAGCGCGCACAAGACCTGCGACACCGTCTTTCCCGTTCGTGGGCGGCGTGTCCACCAGGCGGTGCATTTGGAGACGCGCTGTGACGGGCAGGCTCACGACGGGTGCCAGGCGGGTTGCCTGATTTTCTGGAAGACGGCGTGGCTGAAACCGGTAACCGGGAACGCGGCGGGACCCCGCGGTGACGTCGAGCCCGAGCACCCGCAAGCAGACCCGCCGGGTCCCGGGTGTACCGAAGCCGACGTCTTGGCGCGAGTACGTTATCCCGACCCAGAGGGGGCAGACCCCTTTTACATTTGCCAGGCTACCCAAGTGCCGTATGCTACGAAAGACTTAAAGTGGTGGGACATCCGGCAGTACGTTGAAGACTACCGATCGGGAAATGTGAGCCTGTGGCAGATTTTTTGTGGCGCCGTATATTTCCTGTACTACACCCTCGCCGAAGCAGGCATCAAGCTGGGACGCCCCATGCGGTGGTTCTACGACAAGTTTCATCCCTTGTGGCGGGGCACACCGTACCCGCAAAGAAGAGGGACCGTACCGAACGGACAGCCAACGCCGGTCGAAACGCTCGATTTGCAGCCCGGTGAGCTCGTGCGCGTCAAGCCGTACGCCGAGATCCTGAAAACGCTGAATTATTGGAATCGGAATCGTGGGATGTTATTTGACGCCGAGGAGGTTCCCTACTGTGGTGGGACATACCGGGTGCTACGACGTGTCGACAGAGTCATTAACGAAAGAGTGGGCAAGATGCAGGAAATGAAAACGCCGGGGATCATCCTGGAGTCGGTCGTATGCCAGTCCCGCTTCAGCTCCTGCCGCATGTTCTGCCCCAGGAGCATCTACTCGATTTGGCGGGAGATTTGGGTGGAGCGGGTTGGGCCGGATCCCTCCCAAGCCAAAGCGCAAGAGGCCAATCAGGCCGGACATTGCCCGAATCCGGCGGCAAACGGCCCGGATGCCCCGCGAGGCCGGGGATGAGCGACGCCGGCGAAGTTTTGGGGTGAGCCAGTGACGAGCCAACCTTTGGTCAGCGTCGTTGCACCTCTCTACGACACGGCGCAATATTTGGCCGAATGCATTGAAAGCGTGCTCGCGCAAAGCTATTCCTATTTTGAATACGTCCTTGCGGACAATTGCAGTACGGACGGATCAGGAGAAATAGCTAAGAAGTACGCGCGCCGCGACGCCCGGATTCGCGTGGTTCAATGGCCGCAGTTGCTGTCTCAAGTTCAAAATTACAACAAGGCCTTGAGCGAGATCTCCGCCGGCAGCAAGTACTGCAAGATTGTGCAGGCCGACGACTTTATTTTTCCGGAGTGCCTGGAGTTGATGG
>Ga0326728_10003593_pt1 | contig 47702 bp, 45 predicted proteins | sample MB3enrmetagenome_FD_207602 | JGI IMG/M metagenome (GOLD analysis project Ga0326728, IMG submission 207602) | Lab enriched peat soil microbial communities from McLean, Ithaca, NY, United States - MB31MN | ecosystem: Environmental > Terrestrial > Soil > Wetlands > Peat | place: USA: New York...
TAGTCCTCCTGCCTTCCTAATTAATATTACAACACCATTATACTTCTTTCTATATACGAATTCATGGTAGGAGGAAGTAGTCCTCAACCTCGGTCACCCAAAAAATAACATTCCCTAAAGCGCAACTCACAACCAGTTATCAATAAAAATTCAGAAAAGTCATGCCGAAACAAATTTTATTTCTAGCCGCATCCCGGTTACTTCGGCAATCTTTTCAAGGGTCTTGAGTGTAAACCCCTCGTACTCGCCACTTTCGAGCCGAGAGATAGCCTGCTGGCTGGTGCCCATGAGTTTTGCTAATTGCAACTGCGACAACTTTTTCTTTTCGCGTAACTTCGCAATCTTCATCGCCAGCATAAGCGCTTGCCGCTCTTCTTTATAGTGAGCTTTGAATTCCGGGTCTTTCATATCCTCTTTTAATCTGCTTTGAAACGTACGAACTTTACTTTTTTTCATGTTGTTACTCCTTTCGGAAAACGTCGGAACCAATCTTCCATGCGTTTTTCTGCCAACTGAATGTCTTTCTCTTTCAGTTGCTGCGTTTTTTTAGAAAAGCATGTGCCAATACAATTTGATCACACAAGTGGGAAAAAAAGAGAATACGGTACTGATTCGAACTTTGATGTATTCTTAATTCTCTGATTTTTCCCCTGACGATGTCAGCATATGGTCTCCTAAGATGCGGACCGTGCTCTTCCATAAGCGATAGGTGCACGGCCACCTTAGCCTGCGACTTCTTATCCAGACTATCCAAGAAATCATCAATAGGCGAATCGCCTTTGGTATTTGTGTAAACACAAGGTTATACAAGCACATCTCCAAATCTAGTTTATTAGATACATCAAAGTTGATGTATCGTCAAGCTTGTTTTTTGCTTGACAAATTCCTATGGGGATTTTTCCTTTAGATGATTACCGTGGAAAGCTTAAGTTGCCAACCATCATTTTGTTACGTATAGCAGGAAGCAAATGCTTATTGTGAATGATTCATATTCCGGATCTAATCATCTTTGATTGGACTCTTTGCTTTTTTAACCAGTGTGGCGAGGGTTATTTTTCCCGAGCCAAACCTGCTCCTTATTTTGTCCATAGCTTCGTCAATTTGCTTATTTTTACCGGCCTGAACATTTCCCTGCATCGAATCAAAAAGTGACAACTGTTCAGAGGAGCCGTCTTCATAAAACCCCGACACGCTTATTCCGATTAATCTTACCGGATGCGATGTATTCCAGTTTTGTTCAAGGAGCCTGCAACCGGCCTGGTAGATTTCTTTAGTAACAGCGGTTGCAGGCAAAGTCATTTGTCTTGTGACAGAATGAAAATCGGAATATTTAAGGGTAATATGTACAGTGCGGCCTTCTTTGCCCTGTTTTCTTACAGTCATGCCAACATCATCGGCAAGCTCCATCAGAATAATTTTTGCCTTTTCAATATCCGTTATATCTTCCGGCAATGTTGTTTCGCGTCCGATTGATTTAACATCATCATCCACGCGGGCATAGACAGTTGAATTGTCAATTCCATTCGCGTGTGAATAAACTTCATTTCCAAATTTTCCCAAAGCTTTGACGAGGGCGTTTACATCGGACTTAGCCAATTCACCTATCGTCGTTATTCCTATGTGATTTAGCTTCTCAGCGGTTTTCGCGCCAACACCATACATTTCTCTTACCGGCAGCGGCCAGAGTTTTACAGCAATATCCTTTTGCCATAGTTCGGTGATGCCGAGGGGCTTCTTCATTTCAGCGGCCATTTTTGCCAGGAATTTGTTTTCAGCAATTCCAATGGAACACCAAAGCCCAAGACCGTCTTTTATTTCAGTCATTATTCGTTTTGCAGCATCAAAGGGTTTGCCAAATAAACCTTCACTCCCTGTCATATCAAGCCATGCCTCATCAATGCTGTTTTGTTCAAGAGCCGGGGTGTAGTTAGATAGCAAGTCCATAACCTCTTCTGATTTCTGTCCATAGAAATGATGATCCGGGGGTACCAGGGTTAATTTAGGACAATGTTTCAAAGCTTCGTAAATAACCATAGTCGTTTTGACACCACATGCCCTTGCTTCATAGTTTGCCGCGAGAATTATTCCTGTACGCCTCTTTGGATCACCGGCAACAGCAGCCGGTATTCCTACAAGAGAAGGGTTTCTTGTCATCTCACAGCTGATAAAAAAGGCATTCATATCTACAAGAAATATAACTTTTTGCGTAGGACACCTCTTTTAATAATGATATGTTATTGTTTTTTCAAGCAAAGGATGTCTCTATCCATTGCTTTGCCGTTTTCACAATTCTATCGAAGATTTCGGACTCTGCAATACCCATAGACCTGGGTATATGAAAGGAGTGATCACCGCCTTCGATAATTTCCAGTTTCCAGGGAGCAGAAAGTATTTTTAGAACTGATTGCAGTTTTGCAATATCGCACAGGCTATCCCTTGTGCCTGCGAAAAAGAGCATCGGTATTTCGATATTGTATAAATGGGCATCCCTGATTTTAGATTGGTCGCCTGCCGGATGCAGAGGATAACCCAGAAAAATCAAACCTTCGACGGGCAGCTTTCTCTCTGCCGCCATCTGAGAAGCTATCCTTCCCCCCATAGACTTACCGGCGGCTATGATATGATTTACATGAACCGTTGAGTCCTCTTGAAAATACCGGCAAACCGCCGCCCATGTATCTTCCAGTTTCTTTGGATTATCCGGCGCCTTCAAACCTTTTTCTTTATAAGGGAAATTGAATCGCAATGCGGGATAGCCTGCTTTGGCCAAGCCGTCTGTAAAGGTGACGAGAAGATCATTTTCCATGTCATTACCCGCGCCATGGGCAGTGATCACACCGGCGCTGTAAATTCTTTTTTTATTCGGAGGCATGGTTAAAATTGCCGATACCGATTCATCTTTCGTAACAGGGATGGTCAATTTTATCCTGTCCATGGAAGCTCTCCTTAATTGAAATCGTAATACTCCGCCGTCGATTCCATAAGCTTTAAAAAATAATCAACATCCTGCAAACATAAAATACGCAGGTTCCTGCGTTTTTCCGGTTCTATCGCATTGACATTTTCCCTGAAGAACCTGTCAACCCACTGCGCGTATCTCTCCTGCGCTCTATAAGAAACAACTTTATCTTTGGATTGAAGGTATCGATTTAGATTTTTTACGGCAGATTGTATTTCGTAAATTGATTCTATAGGTGTCATTGAAATGTTTCCTTTTGTCCTTCCAATAATTCCCGTATAACCGGTTTTATATACATCTGGGTCAGGTCAAACTGATGCAGCGCCGTGATCATGACTTGAATTTTCTCTTTCACTGTAGCTTTGGAATTAAGAATAACAACTTGTTTCCCTTCGACACGGCACAGACCTCCGGGACTGGAAGACTCTTCAATGTTTATGTTTTCATCACGAACCAGTATATCAAGTTTTTCGGCCAATTCTTCAAGGCAACTTAAAATAACTTCGTCATTCATCATACTTTCTTTCCTTAATAATTATCATACCCGACTCTTAAGCCTATCTCCATGCTTTTTTATATATCGTTGAGAATTACAGATGGAAAGGAATCTACCTTAAAAAAGTGCGTTGATTTTCGGAGAAGTGTCTTCAAGAAGATGACTGCGATCATTTAACGCTTCAATGAAGATGCCATCTTTTTGAACACTGACAATCGTCTTGGAAGCATTGCCTACACAGGCGCTTACAAATTCGTTAAGGCTGATGTTTTTTATACGGCAGATAATAGTCGCAATGGTAAAGTTGTGGCTAACTATTAACGCGTTTTCCTTTTTATCAATGATCCTTTTCAACGCCCGCCACGCACGCTCTTGTACTTGAGATAATGATTCTCCATTGGGCATTTTGACAGAAGCCGGATCAGTCATCCATTGATTTATAAAATCTTTCTCGACGTCCATAATTTTTTTAAAGGAAACACCTTCAAAGTCTCCATAATCCATTTCCATCAAGTCTTGATCAGTATGAAGTTCCTTCTGATGGAACTCATTTATAATCTTCGCTGTTTGCATCGCTCTTTTCAGAGGGCTGGTATGGATCGCTTCGACGGGATGATCCTTCAGGGATAAGGCCACAAGATGGGCCTGTTCAATTCCGACAGAACTTAATTCAACATCGCTTTTTCCTTGAACCCGCTTCTCTTTATTCGAAAGCGTTTCCCCGTGTCTAATTAGAATCAGCTTCATCGCGTCCTTATGCTAATTTGTAATTCAGCTTTCTTTGATCGTTAATATTGATAATATTTCATAACTCTTGCAATTCGTCAATCAACACCTGCAGTAACTAGGTGATTGTTTATCACACCTGTTGCTCCTTAGTCTTACGGCAGGAATAAAGTTGACGATTACTGTTCGAAAGAGAGTTATCCCTTCGGATAAAAGTAACATCTGCCTTAGAATATAAAATGGCTGATTCTAACTTGTTATCGGGTCAGCTTGGCATCAGCCTTTGCAGAATGCCCTTTTTCAGATAAATGGCCGCTTCCGGACAGGTTTCCATACAGCAGAAGCACCTGATACATTTCCGGTAATTATACGTGGGTACTTTGGCTTCATCCGCCTTAGTGATCGCGCCAGCCGGACATATTTTCATACAATTATAGCAAAGCGTGCACACATCGGTCCGCGGTACCGGCTTTTCTATAAAAAGATTTTTTATCGTCGGTGATGTTAAAGGCCATATTACACCGCCCATCACAGAGCTTCGTGATGCTTTAAAATCAGTTATCCGCATATCTTTTAGAGTTTCGCCTTTAATCTGGATGTCATCAGGCGACTTCACGCCATACCCGCGCTTGAATCCTTCCGTAATCGTGAAAACTTTTTTCAGATCAAGACCCACCAGATTGACGGCGACATAATCCAATGCCACAGCATCGTCTCCGACTATAACCGCGCCGATCTTTTTCGGCTTCCCTGAAGGGCCCGGCCCCTCGCCTTCCATTCCCACAACAGCATCCATGATATGGATAAATTTTTTCGGTTTTTCAAAACCATTCAGCAGACCGCCATACAAGTCGAGCAGAAATTCGCTGAATTCCATCTGGGACGGCGCCTTCATGTGCATTTGTGCTTTGCTTAAACCAGGCATGGTCCCGAATAAATTTTTCACCGCTCCGGTATAATGAGTAAATCCATGTGTTTTGAGCTTTGGCATGTTGATTATATAATCGACATCAAAGAACGCTTTGGAAATATCAATGCTTTTATAACGATGCGCCAATGGAAACTGCAGAGCTTTTGTAACGTTTATATCCGCGACCTCTATCTCTAAGTCGCTTACTATCGGGGCAAGTCCGGTTTTTTTTATAGTTGATTTCAAAGGGAAAAAATTGGGCGATTCGATGATAATGATGCTGCGTGTATAATCATGGATAATTTCCGCAACTGCCCGGAAAAGTTCAGGATGCGTTGTCACGGCCCGTTCAGGGCTTGATGGCATCAGCAGATTCGGTTTCAGGCATACGCGCTTATCTTTTAAGTCTGTTAAATCAAGATCAATCTGTTTCAATCCCGCGATAATTTTATCCTTGAGTAATTTGTTATCGTACTGAGTGCATTTTTGCAGCGAAATTACAGCCATAGAAACCTCTCATTAAAAAATTGATGTGTACACATTGAATTTCATGATGACCTATTAACGTGGACAAATCCAATTGCTTTGTTCATCATAATTTGGTGAACATTCATAATCGCATGCTTGCCATATTGAATCGAAAGCAGGTTTCAATATATTTGGTATATTTACAGAATAATCATCTAATAATATGTCTGGCAGGATTATTGAATCTCTATCTATACTGCCAGGACTTCTTCTAAACTGTAATCTGATGGGGTTAATATAATCACAAGACATTTCGACACCCTTAACATCTAAAAGACTTATCATAATCAAAACTGGGATTTCGATATTAAACTGTTTCATCAAATCTGTATATCTTGATACTATTTTAATAATTTCTTGCTCAAAATATTGATGATTAATAAAATGTTTTATTTCATCTTCCTCTTTAAGCTTTGTTGAAACTATTAACTCGCAATTTACATATTCAACTATACCCGTTCTATAAATTTGATAATAATGGTCATTATTGTTTCTGGGATAAAAAAGGTAACCATCGATATTATATCTAAAATCACTATAAGTTTCTTTAATAGTTTCTTTCAATTCATACATATCTTTTTGTGAAGATATAATGATTTTTTGATCATTTAACCCGTATAAAAAAGATGATATGGGAATTAGATGTATGACAAATCGCCGACTTGAATTTAGTTGAACAGGTGTTTGATCAGCTATTATTTCTGCAAGTCTTTGTTCGCGAAACCTTTTTATCTTTTCGGGTAACGCTTCTGATGTAAGAAAAGACGATCGTATTTCCCCCACATCCAATGGATATTTACCAGCAGAATTTCTGGAATAAAATTTAGAGCTTCCTTTAAGAATCATATGTGGTGCTGAAAGACTTTGAGGGATACGGAGAACCATAACCGGGCCTTTTCTGAATCCCTCTATAAATTTAATTTGAACTTTAAGACGTGGTGACAGTCCATCTCTGATGATGCTTTCAATTCGTAAGGTAGTTTCATCTTTGGTTATATTTTCAATACCGATGATGTCTTGTGCTCTTCCAGTCTTTTTTCTTTCTCCATTCCGTTCTTCTTTTATTCCGTAAATAATATCACCACCTAATGCATTGGCAAATGAGGAAACATCTGCAAGAAATTCTTTTTTTTCATTATCGGTTCCTATAGGCAATTCTTCTTTGTATTCTAGAGTCCTTGACTCCTCAATTTGATCGGTGATTAATGTCTTAATATTAGTTTGATTAATTTCGTTAATTGGACAATTGATCATAAAATTACTCCTATTGATAACCGTTATTGTTTGTAATCTACCATAAAATTGTAAAAATAAAAAATGAGACTTAAGGAAGTTGTCAATAATAAACCAGACGTTCGATCATTGATTTTTAATAGGGCGCTATCCTTAGTTTCCGTCCGCCTGAATACCTTTATTAGCCCTTGAATATGGAGTCAATGACGTTTCGCAAGCGATCTATAAAATCATCTTCGGACTGTATGCCGTCAATGAATACCATGTTTATCGTCTGCTCCAATTCCAGTGTTTGTCTTTTGCCGTTTTTATAATTACTAAAATTCTTTTCCTGGTCTAATCTGAAAACCCCGTTTTCAATTGGTGTCCAACTGGGCAACAATGCAGCCACGGACTGATTTCGGCTAACTTGAAGAGAACCGATTATGCAAAATGACTTGATTCGATGGACAGACAAAGCTTTTTCGTAAGTAAGCGAGGGATCATGCCATAGCCATGATACGCCTTTTAAGGAACCTTTGTTGATACCTTGAAATGCCAACAGATAAATATCAATCAGTTCATGTTTATAGTTTTGTAGCAAGTGCCTCTGATAAGGGTATTCTCTCAATAGGCCAATATTCATTAACAGACTCTTTTTGAATCCCCGAGAATAGAGAAGGTTTTGCCCCTTTATTATGATGTTATGAAGTTTCTCGTTTTGTGAGAGAGCACCGAACCGACTACGAACATCAGACTTTGCCTGTTCATCTTTTAAATTACGAAGCATTGGTCGTAACACGTGTCGCAAGCGGCTACGTAGCCGCTTTTTGAGAGTCTCATTGGGTTCGGTCCACTGAATAATGTTTTTCATCTGTAGGTCAAAATGAACTCTAAGATTACCTGTAGGGTCGCCTGGATGCGCGCGGAAGTGATCGCTTCGTGCTAGATAAATTACTGGCTTCCCAGTACCAAATGCGTAACCAGCTTCATAATAGACTGACGGGCGAGCATGCGTTAAATCTGCAATGCAAAGTTGAGATTGATCTAGTAGCTGAAAAATCCTTTTGTCGATGTCGTCGTTATGCTCTACCCTATCAACCCTAAGGGGTCTAATTCTTAGCTCTTCAAGGACAGGGCATATGACCTCGTCGTATATTGCGTCTATATCATCATGATCGAACGCACTGGCAATAAAACAGTTCATGTTATCCCCATAAGTCTAACATTATTTATCTGGATCAGTGTAATATCTATGTCATTAATGAAAATATTATTCATTTGAAAAATATTAATGATTGTAGGCTGTAATTTAGCATAAAATTGCAGAATAGAAAAATAAGATTTCGGGAAATTATCGATTATCTTGGCACACACTTTCAGGTTAAGTTCTGCTTAGGGCGTCTTAATCAAAATACATTTGATTGCCGCCCAAAATTTAATAATCGTAAAGCATTCGTAAACTATCATATAAGTCACTTATCGTAATTTTCAACACTTACTTATCACACTCCTGTGCATGCATGAATGTTGCATCAAATACCGTTCAAATTTTTCTCAAAAAATTAATTTGTCTTGTCAGTGCACGATCATTGGTCGGCGAGATCGGGCTCGCCGCAGTGTTTCAATATATGTTCACGGGCGGCATCGCGCAGCTTTATTGCTGTTGTCCATGCATCCGGTTCAGCAGGATCTTGCACACTTCGGGGTTCAATGGGCTTCCCGATTGTTACGGTAATTGTGCCGCGCCGGGGAAACAGACTGACATCACGCAGCATGGAACGTGTGCCGCTAATTGCAACAGGAACAACAGGAATATCAGCGGCGAGAGCCGCCTCAAAGGCACCCATATGAAAAGGACGGAGCCCCGGAATGCGGGTAAAAGTGCCTTCCGCAAAGAAAAGAAGGTTACGGCCTTTACGTGCCGCGGCGGCAACATGGCGGGCATCTTCAACGCCCTTTTGCCTATCAAACCGCTCTACAAATTCCGTGTTAATGCGTTTCAGGAATACGCGCGCCAGAGAATTTCCAATCAGTTCGGCCTTGGCCACAAAACTGAATTTCAGCGGCATCGAAGCAACCATCACAAAATTATCCAGATAGCTTGCATGATTGGACACCAATATGCAGGGGGTTTCCCCGGGCAGATTTTCCGCTCCCCGAACGATTAGCGGCGTGAATGATGCAACTGCTAAAAGCCGTGCCGATTGCCTTATTACAGCCCATCGCCAGGTGAGCTTTGGCAGCAAAACAACCGATAACCAGGCAATCGGGGCGATGATACATAAAAGCATCCAGCAATAAGCGGCGAAAAATACGCTTTGCGCGACATGCCAAACGCGCCTCAGTTCCGGCCCGATTCCGGATGCGGCTATGCGCACTATTTGCCACCATGGAGCCTTGTAACCCTTACCGATCCGGTCGCTTTCAAAAAGAGCGCGGTTAGCGGCCCGGCGTATCTTTCCGCTGGAAGTTTTAAGTACGGTTCCCGACGGCGCCAGAACCACTTCATCCGCCGCGGTTCCCACCAAATCCATAGCCAGGGTGTTGATTTCTTCCCGCAAAGCATTTAATTGTTCCGGATTTTTTTCCCGCGTCTCGGCCATCACAACCAGTTTTTCCGTTTGATTGACGGTATCCTTTGTCGCAAAAACAACAACATTGCCTTTCCTGATGCCCGCAACCCTGCCCACAGCTTCTTCGAGTTCCTGAGGATAGATGTTTCGTCCCGCGCGGATGATAATATCTTTTTTGCGTCCTGTAATAAATATGTCACCGCCCGCGATGTAAGCCATATCGCCGGAATCAAGCCAATCGCCATCAAAGAGCTGCTTTGTATCCTCAACGTTGTGATAATAACCTGCTGTTGCTGAAGGTCCGCGGAAATGGAGCTTCCCTTCGTATCGCTCCGGCAATTCCCGTCCCGCGTTATCAACAATTCGCACTTCATGGCCGGGCAACGGGCGGCCGCAGGCGACAAATCGTAAAACCTTATCGCCGGTTTCAGCGGATAAGACGGCATGGCCGGTATTTACGAAAATATCGCGATCAATTGTGTCAACCAGCGGGCCGCGATCAAGAGGCGGGAAGGCAAGCCCGACCGAACATTCCGCAAGACCATATACGGGCATTAAGCTTTCTCTTTTAAAGCCGTATTGGCCGAATTTAAGGCAGAAATTCTCTACGGTCTCCGGGCTTACCGGCTCTGCTCCGTTGCAGGCAATTCTCCATGAGGACAGATCAAGTCCTTGAAGATCATTATCCGTCACTCTTTTCAGGCATAATTCATAGGCAAAATTAGGAGCAGCCGAGATAGTGCCGCCAAAACGATGAATGGCCCACAGCCAGCGTTGCGGACGCGCAATAAAACTGAGCGGCGACATGACCACCAGCATGGCGGCATAATAAAGACTGGAGAGCCATGTTCCGATCAAACCCATGTCATGATAGAGCGGCAGCCAGCTGACGATTACATCCGTGGACCTTACCCGCACCACTTCACCTAAGGCGTGTATATTGGCAAGAAGATTGGCATGGGTGAGCATCACGCCTTTGGGATTGCCGGTGCTGCCGGACGTGTATTGGAGAAAGGCTATATCGTTTGCGGCCGGAATAAATTTGTTATACGCTGCCGTGCCGGAGGTCAATTCCTGAACAGTCGCCAGAGTGTGCATGCTTTCCACCTGCGCTTTGAGAGCCTGGGCAAAACGTTTGGCCTCCGGAATGATGACCATCATCGTTGCGGCGCAGTTTTTAAGAATGACGCTGTGCCGCCGCATATGATCTTCAAGTTGATTCATGCGAAACGGCGGATAGATGGGTACCGGTATGCCGCCCGCAAGCAAAATACCCATAAAAGTAAAAAAGTATTCACGACTCGTGGGCAGCATGATAGAGACGGAATCTCCCGGCAGCAGGCCTTTTTCCTGAAGACCGGCGGCTACCGCCCGCGCACCGTCGCCCAACTGCCGGTAGGTGATGATGTCTCCATCTCCTTCATCGCTGTATAAACGGATGTGCGGTCTGTCCGGATGCTTCTCCACATGCCAGTTCAGAACATCCGCCAGTGTTTTGGCCTTGAAGGGCAGGTCATGTGTTTCGCCCATTTCCACTTTGCTGATTTCCGTTGCGGCAACAGGCTTTAAGGACTGACCTGTATTGATTATTGCCTGCCACAGATTGCGGGGTGTGTCCGCGTCGATAAATATTTTTTCCGGAAGAGTTACGCCGAATATTTTTTCAATGCGCGTGAGGAGTTCCACACGCGCCAGGCTGTCGAGCCCCAAATCCTGCGTAAGCAGGCTATCCGGCAAGACCTGCCGGGTCGCAGGCCAGGAAGGATGAAGCTCAACAACCAGCTCTTTAATATTTTTGAGCAGAACATCCATTGAGTTGCCGGAATCAATATTTATCTTATTTCCGTCCATAAGTCTGCCTCATTCCATATTAATATAATAACGGATACAATGTCAGAATTTCAAGTCTTTTAATTGATTTTTCAGCGAGGCAATGGCCGGTTCTCCACAATCGGATAAGCCGATACTTTATTTCAGTTCCCGCGCAAAGAACGCCGCGGCTTTTTTTAAGATTTCGTTCTCCTCTTTAACCCGTTCCAACTCCCGTTTTAATTTGCTTATTTCTTCTGCTTGCGTATCACTGGACATCTGTCCCCTATTTCCAAGGATTCTTACTTCCTCGCATGTTAAAGATCATCATAAAGGTTTTCTCGTCAAATTCACCTGCATAAAATATAATCCTGAATTACAGGATCGTCTATGATTTGTCTTGTAACAACATGAATAGCATTGGCAGATACTCGGAAAAAAGTCCCGGAATAGTCTGCCCCGGAACGTTCCGATGCCTCATAGGTTTTAGAAAAATTCTTTTCAGGAATAATTAGTTCTATTTTGAAGAAGCTGTAAAGTCCACCAAATGCTCCGAATTCTGACTTCAAATCTATCATTTTTAATTGAAGAACCTTTGTAGATTGGTCTTCAGCTTTGATATTGCTTGCTGCAAAGCCATCCTTCAAATACGAAGAAACACCATCCATCATTTCTTTGGGATTTATAAAACGCTTGCGGAAAGGATCATCAAAAGCCACATAATCTTCTGTCCTACTTTCAATGTTGACAATTTTTACTGATGGGGGTGCACTACATTTTGAACGCAAGGATAGATCTGTGGGTTGAACATTATAAGATTTGTATAATGCGTCATGATTAAGTGCATCAGAAATTTGCATTGCAGTAATATGCTTTGCACACCCTGTTAGGAAAAAAACACAACAACCGATCCATAATATTAAGCATCTACTATAAACTTTTTTCATAACACTCCTTTAGAATAATTTTTATAATTTATTACAGGTCATGGTTACATCTTGATTAAGGGCAAGTGAATATTTTGTTAATTTTGAGGAACCTCATTATGGAAATATCCCGGAAACATCCATGATAAGAAATGTCAAGAGGAAAACGGGGATTTCCCTTGATCTTCGCGGATGCCGCCGGATTTCATATTTTTACCAACTTGTTTTTTTCTCTTTATTATGGCAAAATGCCGGGCAGAAGAAGTCCATTTCCTGTTAATTTTTATGCATAAATTTTTCAACACATTTAACTGAAAGGAGGGAATCAATCATGAACATTGTAGAAAAGCAATTGTCCACCATACTTTCCCGCAACTGGTGGGTGCTATTGTTGCGCGGCCTCATCGCCATCGCGTTCGGCATCCTGGCATGGCTCCAACCCGGGATCTCGCTCGCGGCGCTGGTATTGCTCTTCGGCGCATACATCATGGCGGATGGAATCCTCGGGGTCTGGACTGCCATTACGGGGCGCAAGGAGCACGAAACCTGGTGGGTACTGCTCCTCTGGGGGCTGGTTGGCATTGGCGTTGGAATCCTTACTTTTTTGGCGCCCGGTGTCACAGCACTCGCGTTGCTGTTCTTCGTTGCAGTCTGGGCGATCGCCACAGGTGTTCTCGAGATTTTGGCAGCAATTCGTCTGCGCAAAGAAATTAAGGGCGAGTGGTGGCTCATTATCTGCGGCCTCATGTCGGTAGTGTTCGGCTTCCTCCTCATGGTTCAGCCGGGAGCAGGCGCGCTCGCCCTGCTGTGGCTGATTGCGACATATGCAGTAATCTTCGGCGTTATTCTGGTTATTCTGGCGTTTAAGGCGCGCACCTTCGGTAAGAAGCTTGCAGGCTCATAAAACCGAATAACAGTGTGATAGCCAGGCACCCTGTTTTAAAGGGTGATGACATGGAGAGATTATTGAAACCATGCTTCTCCCAAATAATAATTATGCGGGACAAGAATCCCGAAAAATTCATTTTAAAGGAGGTCGGATTTTATGAAAAAAAGTTTATTGGCAGTAATGGTATGCTTAGCATTTATGGCATTCATCTTCAGCTGTAAACAGGAGACACCAAAACAGGCCGAAGCACCCATACCGGCTGTGGCGCCCGCTGCAACGCCGACTTCCGCTCCACCCGCGATTGCAGGCGGAACGGTCCTCGGTATCTCGGTTTCCGAACTTGTGGCAGTGGTCAATGGGTGGAGCATCAAGAAACAGATCCTGGGAAAGGATGTTTATAACGACAAAAGCGAAAAGATCGGCAAGGTCGATGACCTCATCGTCAGCCCGGACAAGGCAATCACCTATGCTATTATAGGCGCCGGCGGCTTCCTGGGAGTTGACAGACAAGACGTAGCCATTCCCGTTAATCAGTTTAAAATCGCTGACGGAAAGCTGATGCTTCCCGGTGCCACCAAGGACGCCATCAAGGCAATGCCTCCATTCAAATATGCCAGGTAGGACCGCCGGATAATCATGAAAAAAGGGCTTGTGGCGATATGGACATCCATATCGCCGCAAGCCGTTACCGCGTCACGTTACTTTGTGTCGATACGTAATCCTCCATTCTTACTCCGATCTCTCACTGACGAATTAAGGAGAATTTGAAATTGTTGTCCTTGCCCTTTTCCCCAAGTGCGAAGTTCCTGCTTATCTGAATATATTCCCCAAAAGTTATTCATTGCAGCACGTGTGTTCCCGCTCCGGAGACACCTCATTCACGTTTATTTGTCTTTTTCTGTTTGGCCAGCTGATACCCTCGATAAAGTAGAGTGAGGCCTCCCCAGGCGCCTAAGGCGACCAACGGATAGGCCAATGCCTTTGGAAACAGCGCGAACAGTACCGACAATACAAACAGCAGGAGACCGGTAATAGCTGTAAGACGGGCTCCAATCGGGCTGAATACACGGCGGCGATTGATAAGAGTTGTGCCGAGGGTGTTTCCGATTCTCAATACACCGGCAGCAGCACGACTGGCGCTACCGACGCCAGCAGAAAGTTGTTTGCGGGGAAGCTCGACGGCTGCATGCGGTCGTCGGTGTCGATCGAGAACGATTTCAGTTGCGTGGGCAAGATCCTCTTCGTACATCTCTTCCATCTTAGCTCCGAATGACTCATCTTCGACGATCACATCCAGTTCGCAGTTTCCAATCCAACTGGCGATATTCAGGTTGGTTGATCCAACGCGCGCCCAAGTTCCGTCGGCGACTGCAGTCTTGGCGTGCAGCATCGTTCCATTCCACTCAAACAAGCGAACCCCCGCTTCAAGCAGCGGTCGATAGCCCGTGCGAGATAGCGGCTGTAGTAGCGGAATATCAGTCGTATTCGGCAACAGCAGGCGGACATCGACACCGTCATTGGCAGCGGCTCTCAGCGCTTCCATATAGGTGGCCGTACCGCCGTAATAAGCGTCGGTCAGCCACAGACGCTTACGCGCAAGGGCTGCGATGAGTTGGTCCAAACGTATCATGCCCGTTGTTGCCGGTTCACTGGCCACGATTCGCAGGTTCATCTCGCCTTCGGGTAGCGTTGTCTCGGGGAATGCAGCCCGGGAAAGCGGCTCACCCGTCCATGCCCATATACGCGCGAAGGCCTGCTCCACTTCTATAACCGAAGAGCCGCGAATCTCAACGCCGGTGTCGCGCCACGGCTCAATCATGCGTTCGGGATCGCCGAGCCACTTTTGGCCTATGCATAAACCGGCGATAAAAGCGATTTCTCCATCAATTGCCAGCATTTTTCTGTGGTCACGTGATATCCATCCGAGCGGTCTATCCAGCCGCAGCGGATTATAACATCGGACTTCCACGCCGCCGGATCGCAGGGCGTTCCAAAACCGGGGCGAAGCCTTGCCGAGGCATCCCAGCCAGTCGTATATGAGTCGGACGGAAACACCTTCGCGTGCCTTGTCGATTAAGGAATCGGCAAACTCGCGGCCTGTATTGTCATCGCAAAAAATATAGTTCTCGAAGTGAACATGGTTTTTTGCTGCACGAATAGCTTCCAGCCATGCCGGATAATTTTCTTTCGCATCCTTGAGCAAACGCACATGATTCCCACCGATCAAATGTGCGCCCGCCGCCCGTGAGAAGGCTTGATCGGCAAGCTGACGCAACGGAAGCAGGTCGTAACGTTCGGCGCGCTGTTGTTTATTGTTTCCCATCCAAAATTCCGTTTTAGTTAGCCAACCTTTGCAGTTGCTTTCTCAGCAAGTCAATGGCCGGCACAGCCTGTTGGAAAACTTCATCGGTTTTATTAAAGTCCAGCATACGAATGCCTTGAATCTCCATTTGAACATAGATGTCGGGCTTTCTGATTTTCATCTTTTCAGCAAGCGCTGAAGCCTGCATGATATTAAAAGCGCCAAGAACCGATTCAAGAGCGCCGGGAATTTCATTTTTGCCGGGATTGCGAACTTTGCTTACATCGATTGCTATCGTGAAATCAGCGCGCTCTAAAAGGCGGTCGTAGGGTACAAGATTGACAACGCCGCCATCGACAAGAACTTTGTTTGCGATGGAAACCGGAGCAAAAACCCCCGGTACAGCCATGCTGGCCTGCAGAGCCGGAAGCAAGTCGCCTTTTTCAAATACGACTTCCTCTGCCCTCCAGTAATCCGCGGCAATAACTAAAAGAGGGATTTCAAGCTCTTCAAAAGTCCGCTTTTTAATCTCGTGGAAAAGATATTCAAAAAAGCCCTGCGTTCTAATAAATCCGCCGCGTGGAATTTCCGCGGAAAACGCCTTGACCAATTTCACCAGATCGCTCTTCTTGGCGACAATGTCGCGCCAGGTATCATCTTTGGAAATGAGTATCCTGCTTACGCGCTCTCTGATTTCTTTCCCGGACATCCCCGAGGCATAGAGCGCTCCAATGATTGCGCCCATACTGGTTCCCGCAATAATATCCGGCTTAATGCCCAGATCATCAAGAGTTTCCAGAACGGGAATATGCGCCAGACCCCGAACGCCTCCGCCTCCCAAAGCCAAACCTATTTTCATAGTTTTACTTCACCAATCGGCAACAGGATTTTAAAGTATCATACGGTTAATGCATGTAAATTGTTTAACGATAACCGGTTGCAACCTGATCTATTAAATACCGTCATAGACAGCATTTTTTTATTTGTCGTTTTTAAAGCCTTGAAGCTTCATGATCGGGTAAACGGTCGGGTAATAAACGAACGAATAAAAATTCATTGTTTGATTACTCCAGTTGACCTCGTTTTCACGACCCACGCTTTTCAAATAAGGCTCCATCAACACATCATACTCATCGATCAACTTAGGCAGTTTTGCCGTTTCATAGATTTCATCATGCCTGAAAGCTGCTACTGGCATTCGAGGCTTCTTGCCGGATCGGTCTGCCGGATAACCAACCGTCAGGCCATTTAGAGGAAAAGTATATTCAGGAAGATTCAACAGCTTAATCATCGCGGCCGGATTGTTGCGAACACCGCCGATTGGTACGATTCCCAGATCGAGTGATTCCGCTGCTGCAATCATACTCTGCAGGCAAATTCCGGCATCAATAGAGACGGCAACTGTCGCTTCAACGCTTTGTGGAATGACAAGGGGTTTGCCGACTTTTTCCGCAGCCAGCCTGGCCTTATAAAAATCGGCAACAATCAGGATAAAGAGCGGGGCCTGAGCGATCCACGCCTGCCCTCCGGCGATTTCCGCAATCTGTTTCCTGGTTTGTTTGTCCCGAACAATGACGAGACTGATCTGCTGTCCATTGATGGAGTTCGGGGCAGCCTGCGCTACTGCCACCAGTTCGTCGATAATTGCATCAGGTATTTCTTTATCAAGATAGCTGCGAATACAGCGATGATTTTTCATGACTTCAATGGTTTTATTCATCTTCAAATCCTTTCTTTATTTGAGCATCAATAACAGTCCTGATATTCACCTGCTCCCGCCGCTGCCGGGCGGCTTTTGATTATCGTAACGCAAATTATACCCCTTTATCATTGAGCCACGCAAGGACGTAATCTGCTATTTCTTCCCAGCTTTTTTGCCCGATGATGAAATGAGTCCGTCCTGCAAACTCCTTGAAGTCGGTCACTGAAGCGGACCGCTTATATTTGGCATAATTGGATTTGATAAGCGAAGCGGGAATGATGTTGTCAGCCGAGCCGGCAATCAGCAACAACGGCGGATGCGGTTTTTTGAAATCAACTCTCGCCGTCAGTGAATTGCGCGGAACACGGCGGGATTCAGGCACAACATATCTGTCGTAAGCGGCTCGTTGCTCCGCCAATGGAAACGTATTGACGAATGCATACTGGAAGCGTTCAAACGTCATTTCAATGGGACTGCTTTGAGAAACAAAAGGTGTAATATGCGGCCAATTGGCTTTGAGAAATGACCATCTGGTGGTGAATACACCCATAGGCGGCGCGGAATCAATGGCAACGCCCGCGGAGGCTAAATCTTTTTGAAGCAATAATTGCACGGCGAGTCCGCCCATTGAGTGACCGATCATGACAGGCTTTTCATCCAGCGTACTGATGATGTCTGTGAAGTGTTCAAGAACTCTGCTTAACGTAAGATGGCCTAGTTGCGGATCGGGATGGTTTTTGCGAAGCGTGTCAATCGGTTGGTCTCTGCCCGGCCAGTCCGGGGCAAGACACCTGTAACCTTTGGTCTGGAAGCGAGTAACCCAATGCTCCCAACACAACGAGTTCATGTACATTCCATGTATGAATACGATAGTCTTGGTTTTCATGTCTTTTCTCCTTATGAGTAGATGGATTATGTTTATACGCGAGCCGCCCGATGCGCGAATTTATGCCGGCTTAAAACCGTCCACCGGATTCGCTTGCTATGCCGAACGCCGCTCAACCGCTAAGATAAAATTACTAATATTAATCCTATAAAAGCCGGCAGGGCCTGAATGAATAGAATTTTGCGACTGGCGGTTAATGCCCCATAAACACCGGCCACAATCACACAAGATAAAAAGAACAGCTTGAAATAGATACCGGAATCCCCCAGTACGACACCCAGCAACAATCCGGCTGCCAAAAATCCGTTATACAAACCTTGATTTGCGGCAAGAACTTTGGTGGCCTCCGCCTTTTCTTTCGATTGCCCGAATGCCTTTAAACCTGCCGGTTTATCCCAGAGAAACATTTCCAGAATAAGAAAATATATATGAAGAAGAGCAACAACGATGATCACTGCATTTGCAATTATAGTCATTGGAATTTACCTCCCTTTAATGAGACATAACAAAAAGATCACTGGCCATTTCAACCAGCGTTTATTTGGATTTAGTGTTAGACGTTTCCCTTCACCCCTGCAAAGAGTTTCGTACTATTAAATACGACGGGTCCCAAATGGCCCCGATATAGACAATTTAATGAATGTTTTTCACTAATTCCTGAAGCCAATCTAAATATTGCCCTCCACGCTTCATGGCAAAATAATCCGCTACCAGCATCAACAACGATTGGATGAATAATCCCGTTCCGATTCCCTGACTCATACTTCCCCAAAATCGCATTAAGATTAAAATTATTCCAACGGCGGCCAGCGCAATTTCTATCCAGCGGTAAACGGTGAAGTTTTTCATCACCGTTTCCATTCTCGGAATTTCTTGCGTTGTAAGGGCATGATGGTTAGTTGAGAACATTGTTTCTACGCGGGCGATATCTTTTGGAGAGCGAATAAAAACCGCGCCGCCGACAAATATTTGAATAACTGCGATAATGATTAACGGCCAGGCAATTCCCGTATAAAACGGTTTTTTAAAAGAAAAAAGGAAGTAAATACCGGCGGCAAACGCAATGATGCCAATGGCTATAAAAACCAGACTCTCAGCTCTTTCCGCCTTGAAATATAATTGTATGTTTTCCATTTTACCCTCCATGACCTGATGAAAAAATCAGCCGGAGCGTAGCGATTGGTTGTTTGATCCTGTTAGCAATTTTTCAACGATTACTAATTATAACCTATTATAAAATGGAAAATTTAAAAAGCAAGGACCATGAATCTATCCATGCCTGTACTTCCTGATTTTAATGAACTGTCCGTAGCGTTCCCTGATTTTCAAAAATCCATCAGGACAGATTTTCCCCGGGCATAAACACCTGTACCTGATTTCTCCCCAACTCCTTGGCCTTGTAAAGGGCATGGTCGGCCATTTCAATCAGTAAGTTCTGGCTCACCCCCCTTACCGGGGTCATGGTTGCAACGCCGATACTAATGGTAACGTGGGATGCGGCGCGGGAAAAGGAGTGAGGTAAATTCTCCAGTTCTATGCCTTTCCGGATTTTTTCCGCGACCTGAATCGTGTTTTCCAAAGAGGTATCGGGAAAGAGAACGATGAATTCCTCTCCTCCGTAACGGGCGCATAAGTCGTGAGTACGGTGAACGCTTTTCCGGATGACAGCGGCGATCTTCTGGAGGCAGACATCTCCCGCGTGATGACCATAGTTATCATTGTAGGCTTTGAAATCATCAACATCGAGAAAAAGGACAGACAACAGTGTCCCGTTCCTGATTCCCATGCGCCATTCCGCATCCAGTAAGGCGTCAAAATGCCGCCGGTTTGCAAGCCCCGTCAGAACATCAGAAGAGGACAGGCGCTCCAACTCCGCCTTGGCCTTTTCGAGGCCCAGAGTCTCGATCTCCTTGAGAAGATTGCGCAGATAATTCCAGCGCAGGTCGTTTTCCATCTGATAATTGGCAATCAGACTGATGATAATGGCGGAAAACAGCACGACGCTGCTGTTAATCATAACCGGAGGCGGCATGGGTGTGATCCGGGATACCGTCAGGACATAGAGCAGAAACGTCAGCCATGAAACCCAGAAAGCATGCCAGAATCGGAGACGGACGATGATGTTCCCGAACATGATAATAAGGATGATGCCCGTATGGTAGTGCACGACATTGGGATGATGACTCAACTCCAGCATGAGGATGATGCTTCCGGAGGTCAGGATGATCATGAAATCGATGAAAAAATCGAGGAACCGGGCAAAAACGCGCCAGCGCATAATGATCAGGAACAAAATCATGGCGGGGGTGACAATACCCAAGCGGATCTTCCACGCCGTAAGATAGACATCGGGTAGCATCTCCCTGTCCGTAATGAGGAACAGGTTGTAGATGAAAACAGCGATGATTCCCATGATAAGGAAGCGGGCCTTACGCAGATTCAGGGTGTCGGAGAGGAAGCGCTGTTCAAGCCTGCGGGTGAAAATCAGGAGCGGAAACCCATCTTCCATGGACTTCCGGATGTCGCCTCCCAGTTCCTCAATGTCATCACGCTTCTTGTCGGCTGGCATTTCATTGCTCATTATTAAATCCATCACTCATCACAACGAATATACTAAGTTGTTTTTTCCGATCTTTGAATACAATTCTACACCATCTGCGCAAGAATGAAAATAATAAAATCAGGCATGATGAAATATGACACGATCATATCAATTATTAAAAAAAGCGACGTGCCAAGCTCATACTTCATGTCCTCCGCTGGCGGGGGTAGGGGGTGAACGGTAGCACCTGTAAAAACGAAGGCCTTGTCTTTAGGCCCGCATATCAAAACAATATCCTTTTCTGTCGTAGTCCGGGTCTTTAGACCCGCTAAAAACAGGCGAGCCTGAAGGTCCGCACTACGAATACCAACACATGCCCTGGCATGATTTATTTGAAGAGGCGCTACAGGCGTATATATTTAACGAAGGCCTTGTCTTCAGATCAGCTAAAGCACGGCAAAAGCAACGCGATGCACTAATCAGGCAGGCCGTCCACGCCACTGTCTGATCTTTGAATAATGAAACCCTCCGGCAAATAGGACCAGAAGGATTGCCTGCAGGAACCAGGTTGGCATCATACGCCACGCCGCAATATGCCCTGTCAGGACAGCCGCGATTTCAGTGATGACCAGACCCCAGATCACAAGCACCGTGAGAGCAGCTACGGCTTTTCGCTCCATCGGCTTTTGATACGCCCAAATCAATAAAACAGTCCAGCCGAGCATGAGTGACGCGCCATAGCCCATGGCAAATTTATAGGCCCCCGATACATCTTCAAATCCCCACAAAAGCTTCGCAAGAGGCGGTATAAGCATAGGCAGGATAGCCCCCGCATCCGTGATAGCCCCAACCAGAAATGCTGTTTGAAGAATTTTTTCCTGTCGTCGCATATGATCTCCTTGCTCTAAAATTATTATCTAACCGCATTTATTTGTATCTGTGCTGATATGACAGCCGCCGCGAATTTTTCCGCAGAACTATGCATATTTGCAACATGGCGTAGTGAGTCTAACGCGTCTTACATCAGCTTTTTATAGTTTCCAAGCTAAGACTTTGTTCCAGCTTACGTCAGATAATTGAAAACCGCAATATGTTATAAAATTCCATGCAAAGAGACTTCTGAGGCACCACACTGGCATAAACAATTAATCGGATTTGTTTAATTGAAATGATGGGTATTGAACTATAAACATACGTTGAGGACGCCGACGCCCCCGGCCTACGCCGGGGCAGGCTGTGCCAACAAAGTTAGCCGAAGGAAGCGGACGGTATCACCTGTAAAAACTTTATACCGCTTCGATTCCAAAGGATAACGAGGCGGCAAGGAGGAGGCTCCGGAGACGTATATTAACATACGTTGAGGAAGCCGACGACGCTGCCAACAAAGTTAGCCGAAGGAAGTGGACGGTATCACCTGTAAAAATGATAGATATTGAACTTACAACAAACCTTCATGCTCCATCAAGACCCGTCCTCTCCTTGATCTGATACCATGAAGCTGGATCAGTCATCAGCTCCTGGGTGTCCTTTAAGGAAAGATAGTGCTCGTGTTCGATACTGGCCAGTAGATTAAAGAAATCTTTTTCTATGGAATCGGTGCAATCATTTCGCAACTTAGTGTAAAATTCAAAACCTTTGGCTTCAAAATCAATAGCTGTCTGGAGAGCTTTGAGGTCATCCTTATCCCCCTTGGGTAAAATGGATGCTTTTTTTACCATATCCTTGAGAATCCCGGAAACTGTTGTCTCTTTTACTTTCAGGGGAATGGTCTGCGGCCATTTCTGCTGCTTGCCCCATATTTCGGCAAGTTGCTTAAGTCGCTCGTAGTGTTCCAGTTCTTCGGCTGCAATTTGCTGAAACATAGCCTTTCCAGCCGGATTATTAGTTCGTTCGGCGTTTTTAAGATAAAATTCCCTTTCCCTCATCTCATTGTTGAGCGCCACTTCTAAAGCATCAAGACGGTTTTTCATGCAGCATCTCCTTTAAGTATTTTTTGATCAATTCAGTAGAATCGCTATGGACCCGCTCCGATACTTGTGCCATAAGTTTTCGCATGCAACCTGGCACATTGCCGGGCGAACGCCGGTCGTGCTCCAATGAATTACCGGCTCTTCTTTTTTGTTTTATTCTTTATGGCTTCCTCGAGTAGGTATGATCGCAATATGACCCGCCTGTTCCAATTGTTTGTTTTCTGGTGAACGTCCAATATTCCTTATTTTCCTTTGCAAGCATCCAATCTCCCGCACATGAGTATTTACATATCTCTGAGAGTCCGAATATTGTAAGCATTTTTGTGACAGGGCAAAACTGAAATCTAAATTCAATTTTATCCTGTGTTTCATTTTCAATTCTTAAGCACAGAAATTTCTCAAAAAATAAAAAATTCCTTTTAATCTTTTCCCTGAAAATTGCAAAATCCAGTTTTGAATTTATGCGTGGAACTATTAATTTCGCTCCTAATGTGGCGGCTAATGTCAGCTGCTTGCCCACAATTCGAATAGCTCTTTTTTCCCCGAGAAATAATCTTAACGCATAGGTTTGTAAAACAAAAGGCAGGGTGAATATAAAAACAAATAACCATGAAAATATTTTTATCATTATCTTCCCGTCTGTATGAATATAAAGTTTAATATTAAGCAAATTCAGCGGATAGTTTATATTTCTGTTTATAATACTATACGCTGTAATTCTTTTTGAAATGCCTGTTGAAAACCGATCATTACCTGCTTAAAAAATCCAGAACCTCTTGGATGTCCGGTAATTCCTTAAGCGGATAGACTTTCACAAATACAGCTTTTCGTTGTTCGTCCAGGATGACATTGGCCCGTTCCGAAAAACCGAACTTATCGATGAATAAGCCGAGTTTTGCGGCAAGACCGCCGTGCGGCCAGAAGTCGGCCAGTAAATCAACTTTTTCAATGCCGAGACTTTGTGCCCAAGCTTTTTTGCAGGGGGCGGCATCTACCGAAAATCCAAGCGGCACGGCGTTGCGCAATTGGAAGGCCTCGTAGTTGGCCTCTAATGATTGCATCTGTTTGGCGCAAACCGTTGTCCAGGCCAAAGGATGAAAAGACAACAGCAATTTCTTGCCCGCAAGCGCTGCTGTATCAATCAGTGCGTTGGTGTGGCTTTCTAATGAAAAATCTTCAAATGTGTCTCCGACTTTAATTCTGTCCATTTTATGTTCTCGCTTTCATCTTTTATTTCTGAACTTAACCCTGCTTGCCGTACTAATAAATTATCGCCTGCTTTACCTTGGCGGCATACTACTTTTTTACACGTAACCTTGGGCAATATCATGTACGTTCATCATTTTATATTTTACGACATAATGAGAAAACCGTCAGCAAAAGTACATAGTAATTAAATAGAAGATTTATAAGAGTAAAAAACTACCAGTGTACAGGATGCAATTTGTCCGGGGCATTCATCTACAAAAATCAGATTTCCGAATCGGCAGAATTATTTGTTACACCTGCCAAACAAACGATTTTGAAAAGTCTTGATGTTGAGCATTACAAAAAAGAAAGAGTGCATATCTTTATCGATAGCGACTAAGAATATCTGGGCTATGGCTTAAAGTGCATTAGGGGATATTTAGAATTTAGGCGTCGGAAATCGTTGATTGTGGTCACTTCGATGCAATACGATAGACGTAAGCAAATAAACTTCCATTGTGGTTCAACGCAACCTGCCTGACCCGAAATAGAGCCTGCCGGAGTTGCCAAAATGGCGCCGGTAATAATCCAGGCTTAATAATCAAGGCCCCCAAACATACAAACAACAGATCTCTTTCGAGTTCTGTTGTTTGCACGCTCATCCTCATAGCAATTGTTGAAGAGAACTAGGATTCTTTATAAGAAAAAGGTTTTAATCAACCTTAATGACGACCGCATCCCCCTGGGCAAGGCCGCCGCATATGCCTGCAACTCCGTAGCCTCCGCCTCTGCGCTTGAGCTCATACATCATGTTCATCACGATGCGTCCGCCGCTTGCGCCCACAGGATGGCCGATGGCGATGGCGCCGCCGTTGGGATTGGTTCGCTCAAGAAGCGAGCGCCACTTCTTCTCGTCCTTATTGGCCAGTATCTTTGTCGATACCAGCGTAACAGCGGCAAAGGCCTCGTTGATCTCGACAATCTTCATGTCGTCAATGGTAAGCGATGCCCGCTCCAGGGCTTTGCGGATAACAAAGCCCGGCAGCTCTGCCATCCGTCTTGGCTCGCTTGCTCCGCTTGCCACGGATACGATTGCAGCCAGAGGTTTTATACCCAGTTCCTCAGCCTTGGAGCGCCGCATGATGATCAGAGCGGCGGCGCCTGCGTCAAGGCCCGGGGCATTGCCCGCGGTCACCGTAGGACTGCCGTAGATGGTCTTTAGTTTGGATAAGGCTTCTATCGTGGTGTCCGGCCTGGGCAATTCATCTTTCTTGAAAATCAAGGGTGCGCCTTTTTTCTGAGTTATCTCAACAGGCACCAGTTCATCATCGAACCGGCCATCCTTATCGGCCTGGGCCCATTTCCTGTGCGACCCTACCGCCCAAGCATCCTGCTCTTCGCGCGAGATGCCGTATTCTATGGCGATCTCTCCGGCATCTTTGCCCAGCGGGGTATATTCCCGGTAGGTAATCGGGTTGAGGTAATCCTGCACCAATAGCGGCTTCATGCCCGAGCCCCAGCGGTGACCATTCATGAGGAGCGGGGTGTTGCTCATGTTCTCGGCGCCCACAGCCATGCAGGTGTCCGCCTCGGCAAGCAGGATCGCCCTGCGGCCCAGTTGAATCGCGCAGAGCGACGAGCAGCATGCCCGGTCTATGGTAAGGGATACTAAAGTATTGGGCAGCCCTGCCCGCAGGAGCGCCTGCCGGGCGTTTACATTGTCATAAAGGGCGGCCTCGGCCTGGTCGCACATGCCGTAATACAGCTCGTTGAGATCTTCACCCTTGAGGCCTGATCGTTTCAGGCTCTCTTTCATCACGATCACCCCGAGATCGGTGCTGTGCATCTCCTTGAGCACCCCGCCGAACTTGGAAAAGGGTGTACGAACTCCGCTTACAATAACAACATCATTTTTATCTTTCATATAGCGCTCCTTTTTATCGTATCTGGCCGCCATTGTCGATCCCGCACAGGTACTTGGCAACCTTCTGTTTATTCTTCATGTTTATCAGTCTTGCGATCATAATCCGCTGTGCCTGCGGTGAGCCTGCCCCATGCATGGACTCGGTGAGATAACCTACGGCAGCGGTGCCCATGGTGATGTTCTCGATGAGCCTCAGAATCCTCATCCGGTACTCAGTCGGGACATCGGCTTTGGTCTGGTAGTATTTCTTCACCCACTTGCCCACATCCGGCGAGTTGACGTCCGCTTCCGATGGACAGGTGACGACCAGACCCCCTGCGATATCCTGGGCGAGCCTGGCGATCTCATAGGGGAACCGGGTGATATTCTGCTTGTGCACGTTGGCCAGAAGCATATCCACCAGGTACGTTCCACTCGCCTCCTTATGACCTTCAGATGCGCACGCGAGGCATCCGCAGTAGAGTGTTTCGTTGAGATGATTCATCTCGATGATCTTATCTTTCACGTGGGAGGCTTTCTCCGCGCCGTTGTACTCGGCAGCGGTCTGGGCCGCGCCGATCAAGACATCGCCTACGCCCACCTTGCAGGCGTAGCTCTGGCGGTGGTAGGCTGAAAAGTTTTCCACCAGCTGCGTGGTAAAATCAAATTCCTTGTACATGAACACCCGCTCCCAGGGCACGAACACATCCTCAAAAACTACCAGAGCTTCGTGGCCCCCATAGTACATATTGCCCCGGTCAAAGGTCATGCCTTCGAGTTTTCGGGTATCGCAGGACTGCCGGCCCATAATGTAGGTGATGCCCGCAGTATCGCTCGGCACAGCAAAGGCCACCGCATAATCCTTATCCTCTTCCCTCATGGTGATAGTAGGCATTACGATGATCTCGTGGGAGTTTACAGCGCCGGTCTGATGGGCCTTCGAACCCCTGACCACGATGCCGTCTTTCCTTTCCTCCACCACGTGGAGGAACATGTCCGGATCGAACTGTTTGTGGGGAGGTTGTGACCGGTCGCCCTTGGTATCGGTCATGGCGCCGTCGCAGACGAGATCGTTTCCCTGGACGTATGCAAGGAATTTCAGAAAGCGCTTATTGTATGGAGTGCCGCATTTGGCGTCGATGGCATGGGTGGTGATAGACAGAGCATTTAGCGCATCCATGCCTACGCAACGCTGGAAACAGCACGCGGTAAGCGAACCCAGGAGCCTGCCCATCTTGCTCTTCTTCACCAGGTCATCCACGCTCTGGTGGATATGGGTGAACCGGTTGATCTTATTGCCCGTAAGGTGGGATTTGACGGTCATGATGTCTTCATATTCGGGCTTGTGGGCAAATTCGTAGGTAGCTGCAACCGCATTCATGGACGGCCGGATAATGGGGTCATCCACAACATTCTCGATCTTCTTGCCGAACATATACACGTTGAGATTCAGTTTCCGTAAACTCTCTTCATATTCTTTGGCATTCATAAGTTTGCTCATTTAATCCTCCATTACCTTCATTTTCTTCCGGCCCCGTCATCGTGAAATCATGTTCTAAAAAAGATGCCGCGCAGTCCGAGGCGGATTATTTTTTCTTTCTCATAGCCGCCAGTTTTGCCTGAAGCGCATCGATGCGTTTGTGATTGTCATTTGAACCGATATACGTCCTGAAGAGCCATTCCTGAACCCTCATGGCATCATCCAGGCCGGAACCCATGAGATTGTGTGTCAATCGCTTTGTATCCTTCAGACAGCCTCTGTCGTACGTTGCCATCTCCCGGGCAATGCTCCCCACTTCCTCAAGAAGTTTTCCCTCGGGAAAGATTTTGGTGATATACCCCATGCGCATGGCTTCATGGGCATCGTAGATGCGCCCTGTAAGGGCTGCCTCCAGGGCATTCCCCATGCCAATGATCCTCCAGAGAGGATCGATAATAGGGGTCAATGACAGAACGATCTCCCGCTGTCCGAACTTTGCCCGCTCTGACGCGTACCGGATGTCGCACATCTGGGTCAGATCAAAACCGCCTGCAATGGCGGGCCCTCCCACGGCGCAGATGACAGGCTGGCTGCAGAATAGTATGGACCGGTAGGCCCTCTGGAACAAGGCTGTATAGGCTTCGGTGGAAACCTTCTTCAGCCCTCTGATGACGTTAAGGTCAAACCCTGCGGAAAAGTATTTTTCACCGCCGGTCAATACGATGACGTTCACCCCTTTCCTGCCTGAGAGGTCAAAGAACATCGCCTCTATCTCATCAAGAACATCGGGGGTTAAAGAGTTTCCCTTATCAGGGCGGTTGATGGTGACTGTTGCCACATGCGAATCAACATCGAGTAGAAGATATTCTGCCTTCATATTCCATTCTCCTTATTCGGTAACAGGTTGTTTTTGAACCGCCCGGTATTTCATGATATATTGCGCTCCCGCTTGTCTGCCCAGTTCATAATCGGCATTCAAAGTCTCATCATCCGATCGAAGCCTGGCAGAGCGAAACTGGGGCGGCGGCGATATCTCAAAAATGCTTGCATCACCGGGCGGGTTATGGATAAACACGAGGGCTTCCTTATAGACCCGGTGGAGAATTCGGATCCGTGAGGAGATCGCAGGATACCCCCGCAGAAACAATGTGGCCATGAACGCGTCAAGAAACCATCCCTTGGATTTGTTTGCCGGCCGCGTGCGAATCACCACGATATCGCGCGCACCGCGCAGGTAAGCCTCTTTCACGGGCAACGGTTGGGCCACTCCGCCGTCGGCAGCCAGCCTTCCTGAGAGCTCCACGAAGCCCCGGTACATCACAGGCAGGGCGCTCGATGCCAGCAGGGTTTTATGAAGGGTAGAGGCATCGGGCCTTATTAAAACAGCGTCTCCTGTTTGCACATCCGTGACGCCCACCAGAAACTCACGCGACTCCCGGGAGGTGGCCATCCTGGCATCCAGAGGATCATGAGCGGCGGCATAAGCCCACAACCAATCCAGATCCATGAAGTGACCGCCTGCAAGGAACCTCGTAAGGCTGATAAATTTCTTTTGGTTCATAGGCCCTCTGCTGAGCCGGTAGTATCTCCGATACTGGCCGGCAAGATACGACGCAAGCGTTACAGCCCCTGCCGAAACCCCGATGAACAGATCAAAGGGATTGAATTTCTCCTGCAAAAACTCATCGAGTACGCCGGCGGCAAAGATGCCTCGCATCCCTCCGCCTTCAACAACCAGGGCTGTTCTTCTGTGTGACATAAGCAAAATCCGCTCAGTTTCATGGAGAACTAGTCTTTATATAAAGCCTCAAGCATTTCTCCGTACTTCTTCATGACATTGACTCGTTTAAGTTTCATCGTTTGAGTGAGCAGTCCATTATCCGCCGTGAAGTCTTCCGCGATGAACAGGAACTTCTGCGGCACTTCATAACCGCCGTAAGTCTTGCGCAGATGAGCAACAATATCTTTGGACAGATAATCCTGCAAATCTTTGCTCTTCAGGGATTCTTCCAATGTATCTTTCAACCAGGCCCTGGCGTTAGGATCCGCCCTCAGTGCGGCAAAATCGGGAACAATGATGGCCACATTGTAGTCTTTGCCATCGCCGTAAAGTATTACGTTGAGGATGTAGCGGAGCAATTTAATTTCATTTTCAATGCCTTCCGGATGGACATACTTGCCGTTAGCCAGCTTGTACTCATCCTTAAAGCGGCCGGTGATATGCAGGTAACCTTCTTCATCCAGCCAGCCGCGGTCGCCTGTGCGGATGCCGGGAAAACCGTTCCATGTATCCGGCATCATAACTTCAGCCGTTTGCTGCGGTTTGTGATGGTAGCCCATCATGATATGAGGACCGTACGCGATGATTTCACCGTCGTTGCTGTCCTTGCCCACACGTGATTTGTCGATCACCACGTGCATGTTTTTCACAACCTTGCCGACGGTTCCATACTTGTTGCCGTATTTGGGTGAGTTCATGGTGATCGTGGGCCCTGTTTCCGTCAGACCGTAACCGTCAAATGTCGGCTGGCCGATATCTTTAAAAAAGAGAGCGATTTCCGGTTTCATCAGCGCGCTGCCGGTCACGAAAAATTTCAGATTCCCGCCGAATACATTGCGGACCTGGGAAAAAACCAGCGCGTCGTAATCGTTAAACTCTTTTGTTTTTTCCTTCAAGTCTCTGTTTTTGATCGCTTCCGCTACCGCCAAATCGAAGAATTGCTTTTTAACCGGATCGGCGGCAACCCCTTGTTGAATGGTATCATAAACCTTGTTGACGATGCGGGGGACAACGGAAAGTCCTGTGGGTTTGACTTCCTGAAAATTCTGAATCAGTTTTTCCACGGATTCGGCAAAAGCAATGCCGCCGCCGCAATGGACGTAATCATGGAGATCGGCGGCCTGACCGAAGACGTGCGCCCACGGCAGAATAGCCACCACGTGCATGGTTTCATCCAAACTGAACATGTCAACGCCGGCGCGTCCGCATAAGGTAAGAGACCCGTGAGAAAGCATGACGCCCTTCGGATCACCGGTGGTGCCGGAGGTATAGATGATGCTGGCCATATCCGACCAGTGCGGCTTGATGGACGGCACAGGGTTTTTCTTGCCCATTGCTTCCAGGGCATTCATGGAATTCTCGCCCTCACCGTAAATGATAAAAACTTCCTTTAACCCGGGTATTTCTTTTTTAAAATCTTTGACCTTTTCATAAACGCCGGCATCCCGGACAAACAGGAATTTAATTTCAGCGTCAGCGACAATGTACTGCATGACTTTTTTAAGCTCCTGCAGGTACATGGGAACGAAAACACCGCCCAGGCCGTGGACAGCCTGCTCGCAGATAAACCATTCCGTGCAATTATTGAGAATGACGCCTACGGACTCGCCTTTGGATAAACCAAGTTTTTTCAAGGCGCCCCGCAGGTTATCAACCCTGTCGGCTACCTGCTTGTAGGTCACCCATTCATACTGTCCGGACGCGGGATTCTTTGTGCCAAAAAGTCTGTTGTCCGGCCATTTCTTCACGCTGAACTCAAAGAGATCGACAAGGTTGTTGGGGCTTGTGTAATACTTGTCTAATTCTTTTATTTGCGTTGCTGATAAGTTTTTCATATTCATCTCCTCATTCAATACAATCATTTTTTCCGGTCTGTCCGGAATAACCGGATAGCGCCGGGCTTTTTCTTACAGTCGGGCACGCGCCCGCCATCCCTGACGGCGAAACCTCTCCTTTGGCCGGTCTTGTGTTATATTATCCAAAACAAGCCTCGTCCACATCCCCCAGTGAGAAATCATCGTCGCTCAACGCTATAACCTTGCCCTGGATCACGGGCAGAACGCGCGAGATGAAGAATTTGGCCGTGTGGATCTTGCCGCTGTAGAATGCCGCTTCAGTATCACTGACCACAAGACTGCGGCGTTGTTGGGTGTCCTGAATCCCTTTCTCCTGGAAAAGTTTATTAAGCTGCTGGTTTGCAACGACCGCCTGCCACAGATGCATCCAGCCAAGCAGCGTGTCCCCTACAATCTCCATCAGGGGGGCGGCGCTCATGAATGCGTCATGAACCCGACCGGCTTGAATCCCGGAGGTGAGATAGGAAACTGCATCGAGCATCTGTTTGAGGGCCGCCTTGACGGCTGAGGAACTTTTTTTCAGGGCAGGCATGCCGTCTGCGGTCTCCAGGGTCTTATCGATCTGTGCTATCAGGTATTTCATGACCTCTCCTTTGGACATGGGAATCTTCCGGGAGAGCAGGTCAATGGCCTGAATGCCGTTGGTTCCCTCGTAGATGCCCGTAATCCGGCAGTCGCGAGTATACTGTTCCACCGGGTAGTCCTGGCAGTATCCGTATCCGCCGAATACCTGAATGGCCGTATTACATACCTGAAATCCCATATCACTCGTGTATGATTTACAGACGGGCGTCAGAAATTCGATCAAACCATGCAATTTCTTCTGCTCCTGTTCGTCAGCCGTGGAATTGCGCTTGTCTATACAAAAAGCGGTATAATAGTTCAGAGCCCTGAGTCCCTCCACATAAGCTTTCATCCACAGGAGCGATCTGCGAATATCGGGGTGAGCAATGATAGAAACCGGCTTTGCCGCGGCCCCCTTCTGTGTGATGTCTGTTCCCTGGATGCGCTCCTTTGCGTAATCCCTCGCATTCAGGTATGCCGTACCGGCAAGGCCCTGGGCCTGCATGGCCACAACGAGCCGCTCCTCGTTCATCATGTAGAACATGGCCTGTATGCCCTTGCAGCGATCTCCCAGCAGTTCACCGATGCAATCGCCGGAATCACCAAAGATAAGCGAACAGGTTGCGGCGCCCCGAATGCCCATTTTGTGCTCAATGCCCGAGCAGGAAACGTCGTTGGACTTGTCCGGTAAACCGTCGTCGTTTACGCGGTGCTTGGGTACAATGAAAAGAGAAATCCCCTTGATTCCTTCGGGATCGCCGTCCACCCGGGCCAGCACCGCATGGATAATATTGGGCTTGCCGTCATGATCACCGGCTGTTATGAAGCATTTCTGGCCGGTGATCCGGTAATACCGGTCGTCAATTTTTTCCGCCCTGGTGATGATACGGGCAAGATCGCTGCCGGCTCCGGGCTCGGTGAGGCACATGGTCCCCCCCCATTCAAAGCCGAGGAGCTTATCCAAATAGAGGTGTTTCTGCTGCTGTGTGCCAAAGAGCTTGACGAGCAGGGCCGTGCCGTGGGTAAGAGTCATATACTGGCTCATAGCCATGTTGCCGGCCACAAAAGCCTCATACGCCGCAGTGAACAGGGTAAGCGGCAATCCCTGTCCGCCGACCTCCGGCTCCTCAACGGACGCCACCCATCCCTGCTCGGCATATTGCTGCAAGGGTCCGTGGAAAGACGGAGGCAGGGTAACCTTCCCCTGCCTCCACTGGGCTCCAATGCGATCGCCGTCAACGTTAGTGGGGGCCAGGTCGTTTTGGGCAAACTTCAGGGCCTGATCCAAAACCATGTCGAATTCCTGCTTCGAAAAATGGCTGTATTTTTCCGATGCGGTCAATGCGGTAATGCCGAGTTGCTCATAGAGCACGAAATCCATGTCTCTTCTATCTACTATACTGCCTGCCATTTGTTATCTCCTACTGATTAATAGCTTTTTTCTTAGCCAGTGACTCAAGTATCTTCACGATGCCCAGAATTCCCGCAATGAACAGCGCGCCACCGACGACTTCAACACCCATCCATGAAAAAACATTGGGGTCCGGGGCTTTCGCCGCCACTGCGGCCACCAGAAAATACATGAAGGTGTAGTTGTTGAATAAAACAGGAACAACCTCTCCCAGAGCCACAATGGCATAAACAAAAACGAGAACGTACAGCAATTTTGCCGGTTCCAGCCCCAGTGAAGGAGCCGCGGCCTCAAGAAAGATCTTGATAATGATTAAATTGGCAATTCCGAAGAGTCCCCCAACAAGGATGTTGGCGGCCTTTTTGATATCCATGTGCGCCTCAAAGAAAAAAATCATAACCATGAACGCAGGCCATGTCGCAAGTTTGAAATGTCCAAGAATGATCTCTCCCAATGCAATCAGGACAATCAGCAATGCTCCGAAAATAAGTCTGTCTTTACTCAATTTAGCCATTTTCCCTTCTCCTTCATTTAATTTTTTTTCTGTCCTGAAATGACAGAATCATTTCTTCCCGTAATGATAAAAGCCGTTGCCCGTTTTACGGCCATAGTCCCCGCGCGCATACCGTTCAACAATGCTGGGACTCGGCCTGTCAGCGGGATTGCGGGTTTCCTGAAATCTTTCCATGGTGACAAAATATTCCAGGTCGATTCCCGTCATATCCAGAAGCTGCAAAGGTCCCATGGGATGTCCAAGGCCGTTGCGGGCGGCATTATCGATATCTTCGATGGATGCAATACCGAGATCCAGTAAGGAGCAGGCCTCCCTGGTAATAGCGCTGAACATGCGATTGCAGATAAAACCGTAAATCTCTTTATTCACCCTGGTCGGCGATTTACCTAAAGCGCGGCTTACTTCCATAACCGTATCGACTGTTTCGGCAGACACGTGGGGACCCTTGACAACCTCTACCAGTTTCATAACCAGCGCGGGATTAAAGAAATGCATGTTGAGTACTTTATCCGGACGTTTTGTCGCATCCGCTATTTTAGAACTGACGATGTAGGAACTGTTCGTGGCCAGAATTGTATGGGGCGGACAAATTTTATCAAGCTCCCTGAAAAGGGATCGTTTGGCATCCAGAATTTCAATGATGGCTTCAATAATCAGATCGGCATCTTTGGCGGCTACTGTGAGATCGTCGGTAAAGCAAAGACGTTTTTTAATTTCCTCGACCACAGATGCCTGCAGCTTTCCCTTTTCTACCCGATCACCCAGCCATTGGCCTGCAAAAGACTCAGCGCTTTTCAAAACAGGCACCATACTGTCGGTACAATATACCTTAAAGCCTGACAGAGCGCACTGTAGCGCAATCTGACGCCCCATATTGCCTGCTCCCACGACACCGATTGTTTTGATTTCCATATCTTTTTTGCTCCTTTATTTGCAGATCATCATAGGAGCAAGCCCCTTGATAATCTCTAATGATTTTGGAATACTTTAGAGCAATAGTTGTGCCACAAAAATGTATGTTAAAGGATGAAATATAAAAGCAAATTATATTAAATGGATGAATCAATAAGTTTTCGATTTACCAGATAAACAATCAAAATCGCCGCCTCAGATTGATTTAAATATGAATCAAATACGTTTATTTTGATCTATTTATGAATCATTGAAGATTTTGATTTATTTTTGAATCAATCTATAATAGGAATATTGAAAAATTATCGCGCTGAAATATCATTTTAGCGGAGGTGTATGTCATGGATGATCTTAAAACGGCACATTTTCTGGATCAGTTAAATGATCTCTTGATTGAAACAAAAACATTGAAAATGAATGAAAAAGTCAGCGATTTTATGCGACCCCATCCCATCGTGATAAAAAGCACCGCGACTTTGAAGGATGCCATTGAAATCATCATCGATAACAAGATAGACGGAGTTCCTGTTGTCGATGAGGAGAATATGATGGTTGGCCTCGTTACAAAAACATTGGCCTTGAGAGAAATCAACAGAAGTGACGATCTCCAACAGAACGTCAGCAAAATCATGAAAACGGATCCGATCGTAACGGAACCCGGCGAAGATATATCGACTCTCATCACCGTCAATGTCGGATGCCTTCCGGTTGTCAGTGATAGAAAAGTCGTCGGCATGGTCACCCTGTCCGATACCGTGAGGGCCTATTTCAGTTCGATCATAAATCTGAAGGAAGAACTCGATACCGTCATCAACTCCGCCTATAACGGCATCATTACCATCGATACCGGGGGTAATGTCCGTCTGATCAATTCAGCAGCGGAGAAAACCCTGGGCATGCTGAAAAAAGATGTTTTGGGGCAACCCCTGTCCCGGATAATGCCTGATTCCAATCTCTACGATGTCGTGCGCAGCGGCAAAACCGACTTTGGACAAAAAATAAAATTCAAAGATAAAATTCTGGTTACGAACAAAAGTCCTCTGGCGCATAAGGATAACATTATCGGCGCCGTTGCCGTCTTTCAGGATATTTCCGATTTCGAGCTGATATCGGAAGAATTGAATTATACAAAGAGTCTGAAAGAAGAACTGGCAACCATCATCGAGTCGTCTTTTGACGGCATTTATCTGACAGACAGCATCGGAAGAATTCTGCGTGTCAACGAAGCCTTTACACGAATAACAGGCATAGGAAACGAAGAGCTTCTCGACAAAACCGTCGATGAACTTGTGGAAAGGGGCGTCTTCAAGCAGGCCATACCTCTTGAGGCTTTGGCGGACGGCAGGCCTGTCACCATTTCACAGGAAGTGAGAACCGGAAAAACCATATTGGTTACAAGTAATCCGATCATAGATGCGGACGGACACATTTCACGCATCGTTCATAACGCGCGGGACATCACGGAACTCAACAATCTCAAGAATAAACTGGAACAGGCTCAAAGCTTAAGCCAGCATTACCGCGAGCAACTCAATAAAATAAAAATATCAAATAAATACATAGCGAAGGCGCGCAGTTCCAAAGCCTTGATTGAACTGGTCATGCGCCTGAGCGCTGTGGATACGACGGTCCTCATAACGGGTGAATCCGGCGTCGGCAAAGAAATCATCGCGCAGATACTGCACGAGAACAGCGACCGGCGGGATAAATTGATGGTGACCGTCAATTGTGCCGCCATACCGGAAAACCTCCTGGAATCGGAACTATTCGGATACGAAGCCGGAGCATTTACGGGAGCCAGCAGGAAAGGTAAAATCGGCGCATTCGAATTAGCCGACGGGGGAACTATCTTTCTGGATGAAATAAGCGAGCTGCCCTTTAATCTGCAATCAAAGCTGCTGAGGGCTCTCCAGCAAAAAGAAATCACCCGCCTGGGAGGCAATAAACCGTTAAAAGTGGATGTAAGAATCATTGCCGCTACAAATCAAAATCTGTTAGACATGGTGGCGAGAAAGGAATTTCGTAATGACCTGTTCTACAGACTCAATGTAATTCCCGTTAATATTGCACCTCTGAGAGACCGCCCGGAAGAGATTCCCGATTTCGTTTCTCATTTTACAAAACTGTTCAACAAGAAGTACAATATCAACAAACGATTCGATGAAAGGGCCGTCCATGATCTTATGCAATATAACTGGCCGGGTAATGTGCGGGAATTGCAGAATTTGATCGAAAGAAATATGATCACTTCTGAAAAAGATGTGATCAAAAACCTCGACTTCGGGCAGGACAAGCCCGACAGAACCCATATGGACACGGCTTTCAGGGAATCTCTGCCGGCATTGAAATTAAAAACAGCCGTTGAAAATCTGGAAAGAGAAATCATTCAGGAAGCGCTGCACCGTCATGGCACATCAAGAAAAGCGGCCTCGGCCTTGGGCATCAGCCAGCCGACAATCGTCCGCAAGGCTTCAAAATACAAGATCAAGACAAAGGCATGTTAAGCATATCAATAGACATTGAAAATTGACTCAACATAGGCGTCCAAAACTGATCCCGTTAAAATTTTATATTTTGTTGTAGAATTCAGCCCTTCGCTTTCATCAGCCTGGGTCAAAATTGGAATCTGATCTGCCTTGTAAATGGGTCAGAATTGCATGCCGATTCACAGCATAATTTGAAAAATGAAGAGTAAAGGAAGAAGTCCTTGCTGAGTTTTCTACTATTGTTTAGCGCTGGGTGAATCAATGAGGTATTGGCGCGGTTGATAAGAGAAATGGTTGTAAATCTTTCCATGGAATAGTAACTTCAGTTGTGCCATATGCATAAGCCAATACAACGTAGGGACTAATAGTGACTACAAGACCTTCATTTGTGAGAGACCATGCCTGAGCATTGGTTACAACATGTTCCACTTGATCTCTATCTACTTCTGTTCCCTGTGCCTTAATTACCAGAACACTATAGCACTTATCTGTCAGAAAAGTTTCCCATGATTTATCAGGATCAAATAAATCCAATGCAGTCAAAAGATGGAGTTCAGGTTTTAAAATGTAAGTTACACCCTTTGTCCCACTGTATCCATGAGGAGTTCCATGGCAATACATCCAATTGCCCTGTTGGGAGCTTATGGTGGTTTCGGTTGCCGACTTAACTTCAAAACCAATGCCTATGTCACCGGGTCTTCCATCGCACCATCCTTCTCCTTCAGCTTTGGATTTAGGAGCCATAACAGCATTCCATTTTTTCTGAGAATCGGATAATGGGTTATCTATTCGGGGATAAGACGTTTGCCCCTGAAATGGACGCCCAAATTCGTCATCACTTTTTGAGAAATAGTAGTCAATTCTACTAAACATGAAGGGGCCAATCTGAATAGCCGCTGTTTTCATATCTTCTATACGCTTTCTATACATTTGCTTTACACAAACAGATGCAGTTATGTCATTTCTATATTTGAAGCAGACGTCGTCCACAAAATGAAGCCAGCGTTTTTGGCTTTTATGTAAAATTCGCTTTCCCTCATCCGAAAGCATCTTATTGGCATTGCCGTAACTATTGGCCAAGGTTTCATCAAACGTCGAAATTTCCGGGTCTGTGCAGATTGTTTTTTCGAAATTGGTCTTTGCCTTACTACAATCAAAACTAGCCGCATGTACCGATGTAAACAGAAAAATCAAGCTCAAACTGACCCATGCGATTAGTTGCATCCCTATTTTTTTGAGAAGATATTGCTTTTGCATGGTTGAAATATAGGAAATCCAGTCTTATATGTCAATTAAATATTGATTATCAATTGTAAGGTTGAATAATTTTCAAGAATGAGAAACTAAAGAGTACAGGAAGGAAGAAATAGGCTACATTATCCCAAAATAACAGGCAGATTCTAAAAACTTTCATCCGGCAATCTTCAATTCTGCAAAGTTAATATCATTTCTCTTTAATATCCCCAGATAGAGGGGGTTGTGTTTCTATAAATTTATAATATACTAATTTCAAATAGGAGGTTTTGATATGAATGTAAAAGGCATAATTTATCTTACAGGAAAGACTGCTATCATTAAAGTTTTCGGTGAAGAACGCTGGAATTCCTTTGTACCAAAACTGTCGACAAAGGAGAAATTTTTCAGCAATACAATCTGGGCCATTACTCCCGTTCCGATGGATAAATTCATCATTTATCTTGACGAGTTGGTTAAAGAATTTTTCGACAACGATATGATGCAGTACGTGACGTTTGGGAAGTTAGCCGCTCAATTTGCCCTGTCACCGGAAGGTCCGTACAAATCTTATCTGCTCACAAAGGATATAAAGCAGTTCGTCGAATCGGTACTACCTAAACTCTGGTCGACTTATTTTGACGAAGGTAACGCTATCACAAAGTTCGAAAACAACATCGTTCATTTCAAAATCACCGGGCTTCAAATCAAACATTATTACTTCGAGAAACTCCTTATGGGTTACTTTCAGAAGGCTATAAAAATTTTCGGGAAGAAAACTGTTGCAAAACAGGTCAGGAGTATTTCATCGGGAGATGATGATATTTATTTCCAGTTTGAACTAAAAGAATCTTGACCAAAAGATACAATGGGCAGTGTCGATTATTGTCGGGCATGAATCGTGTTTCTTGCAGGGTGAAAGCTAGTATATTCGTTGAAATTGACGATTTAAGGATTTCAGGAAGAAGTCCTAATTTTTTAAAATATGCAAATGTGGTATAATATAAACTGAAGAAAGAGAATAAAATGCCAGAGAACAAAAATCCGCATCCGATGTTGAGAGTGATGCTGCAAAACGGAGATGTGATCTATCCGAGATTCGAGAAAGACACGCAAGGAAAGTGGCGAGTCAAGGACAAATGCTTGCTGATGCAGCCGTCGCTGGCAGCAAAGTCTTCTCAAAACTCGTTACCCACATCCAACCAGACGACCCCGACCAAGGAACAATCCCCTTTTACTTAACAAACAAAGAAATATAGCCTTCAGTTCCATCGACAGCAAGAGAATCATAATCGACTAATACATTTTTACCTTTAAACATACTCTTTATAGGCCGGATCGTACATGATTGATTTGATATGTCCGGGCAGGTCAGCAGGCTTTAGCATTGCGGTAAGTCCGCGCGCAAAGACGATGTTTGCCACTGCCTCGGCAATGTTGGCCGATACTTCGCGAATACGCGCAAGCGATGGATAAATACGGCCTATTTTCAAATCATTCACGGTAACCTGATCAGTGAGCGATCTGGCGGCTGCGGTAAACATTTCATCCGTAACGCGCGATGACTCCGAAGCCAGCACTCCTAATCCGACGCCGGGAAAAATGTAGGCGTTATTCGCCTGTCCCGGCACAAGGGTTTGGCCTTCTGTCACAACCTCCGGAAAGGGACTGCCGCTGGCGAAGATGGCGCGATTGTCCGTATAGCGGTAGGCCTCTTCGGCGGTGCATTCAGCTTTGGACGTAGGGTTGGAAAGCGCAAACACTATCGGGCGTTCGTTTATCCGGCTCATGGCTTTGAGTATTGCGGGTGTGAAAGTATTGGGTTGGCCCGATACACCGATTATTGCGGTAGGCTTGACGGCCTCGACGGCCGAGAGCAGATCGGTGTGAAAAGGATAGTCATGGGCGTAGGGGAGCTTATGTTGGGGCAGATCGGTTCTGCTTTTGACAACAAGCCCTTTGGAATCCACAAACAGGCAGTTGCGGCGCGACGCCTCCGCTAAGAGGCCTTCTTCCATCATTGCCGAGGAAACAAGATTGCCGATACCAATGGCGGCTTCTCCGGCGCCCAGAAACAAGATACGCTGATTGGAAAGTTTGCCGCCGGTAATCCGCAACGCGGAATACAGCCCGGCCAGCGCGACCGAGGCGGTTCCTTGTATATCATCGTTGAACATGCAGTATTTATCGCGGTATGCCTCCAGCAGACGGAAAGCATTCACGTTTCCGAAATCTTCCATTTGAATCATGACACCGGGAAATAATTTCGCGGCAGCGGCCATGAATTCATTGATCAGCGAGTCGTATTCCCTGCCCCGCAGACGAGTTTCCGGCAGGCCGATATAATCCGGTGCATTAAGAAGTTCCTGATTATTGGTTCCGGCATCTATCGTAACCGGCAGACAAATATTCGGATCGATGCCCGCGCAGGCGGTATAAAGGGATAATTTGCCGATGGGAATTCCCATTCCGTTTGCACCGAGATCGCCCAGCCCCAGAATTCGTTCGCCGTCTGTGACCACAATGACGCGAACATTTTTACGCGGCCAGTTTTTCAGTATCTTTTTGATGCGGCCGCGATCATATTTAGTAATAAATATGCCGCGCGGTTCGCTGAAAATCCTGCTGTATTCCTGACAGGCCTGTCCAACAGTCGGAGTATAAATAACAGGAGTCAGCTCCTGCATGTTGTCAATCAGGACCCGATAGAACAGATTTTCGTTGCGGTTTTGCAAGTCTGTTAAGTAAAGATATTTTTCAAAATCGTTCGGCCTGCGCCGGACGTTATCGATTGCATGGCGAGCCTGCTGAGCCTGAGAGAAAATTCGCGGCGGGAGCAAACCGCGCAGCCCGAAAGCATCGCGCTGGGTCGCGGTAAAGGCGTTTCCCCTATTCAAAGCGGGGTCGCAAAGCAATGCTTTTCCTTTGGTAATTTTTATTGAGCGGTCTTTAATTATCCGGCTTGACATGATGCTTCTCCTGAATTGATTGCCGATTGGCGCTTTTTTTACGACAATGAACAATCCCGCTGCCTGCGGCGGGGTTGTTCATTCTGCACGAAATATTTTCTCGTTATCTTTTCAATTTGATATTATTCCAGCAGATGAGTATGAGGATCTTCCTTGTCAATACCCAGTTTCTGAATCCGTTCAATTTCGTTGAGCTTCATTTTGATAACCACGATAAGTCCGATAATGGCAAACCAGAATACAGCAAGGCTCGTGTAGATTGTGTAAACTTCAACAGGTTTGTCGGGGAAAACGGGAATTTTTTCTTCTGCAAAGGCCAAAAAGCTGAAGAAGAAAATTGTTAATGCCGTAAAAAGTATCCTGATAAAATATTTCATAAGCGCACCTAATTAAAAAAACCGACAAGTGTCATTATTATAAAATAAAGAATATAAATAACAGCGATGACTGTGAAGACGCGGCTCCTCTGGTTTCTGCCTGATTTGCGATCCAGAAAGGGAATGAGAAAGAAAATAAATATCCCGAGGGAAACGCATAAAATGGCTATGGTTTCCCCATTGAAGCCCAGAATGGTTCCGGGAAAGAGCTTGAGCGTCTCCAGCATAAAGAGGAAATACCATTCGGGTTTAATGCCTTCCGGCGGCGCAGCCAGCGCGTTTGCTTTTTTGCCGATTTCCGGCGGAAGTAAAATTGCCAGTGTCACCACAACGCCCAGCACGACAAGCCAGATCATCATATCTTTGTAAAAAACATTGGGGAAGAAGGGCTCTTCTTTGTGTTGGTTCTTTTCCAGAGAAACGGGTGTACTCATGCCGTGATATTGCACTAAAAGCAGATGTATGCCGATGAGCAACAGCGATAACACCGGCAGAATGGATACATGAAAAGCATAGAAACGGGTGAGGGTATCGCCTGTTACGTCAACGCCTCCTCTTAAGAAAATTTTGATGAAACTCCCGACAAAAGGCAAGGCGCCCGCGCCTCCGGTGGCTACTCGTACCGCGGCAAAAGCCCGTTCGTCCCAGAGCAGCAGATAACCGCTCAGACCGAAGAAAATGGAGATGACCAGAAGAATGAATCCGGTAATCCAGAGAAACTCACGCGGCTTGCGGTATGATTTAACCAGCAATGTGCCGAAGAGGTGAATAAAAACAAAAACGATGCAGAGCTGCGCGCCCCAGTGATGCAGCGAACGAAAAAACCAGCCCATATTGATTTTCGTGACAATATCAATAATGCTTTCGTAAGCAAAGTCGATATGCGGAATATAATAAAAAGCCAGCAGCATTCCGGTTATAAATTGCAGGATAAAAAGGAAAAGCGTAATGCCGCCCGTATAATACAGGAAATCGTACCGGTGTTGAGGAACAAGTTTGCGTTTGGCTAGCCTCTTTAGCCCGTCAATATCATAACGCTCATCAATCCAATCTTTAAACTTTGGCCAGATCAACTTTAGCTCCCTTCCTGGCGATAATCAGCTTTTCGCCTTTTTCCATGATTTCAAAAAATTCCAGTGGTTTGGGTGGCGGTCCGGCAATATTTTTGCCTGTCTCGTCATACCACCCCTTATGGCAGGCGCAGTAAAATTTTCTCTCCGCCGGACGGTAAGCCACATTGCATTCCATATGCGTGCAGACGCCTTTTAAAGCGGCGGCGCTTCCGTCATCTTTTTTTAAATAGAGCCCCAATACGCCTCCCCAGGCAAATGCTTTAGCTGAATTCCTCGGAATACCGGTAAAATCCTTTTTGTCGAGAACAACAAAATCCGGTTCCTTGCCGAGAGTGGGGAAGGCGAATTTCACCAGGGGGAAAATAGCGCCGGAGAAGAAAGCAATAAGAGAACCGCCGAAGAGCGTATTGAGAAATTTTCTGCGAGAAATGAGTGAATAGTTAAGCTTCATTTTATCCCGCCTCCCGACGTTATTTTAAATTTGTTTTTCAGGATTGTTTTGCGTAAACCGACAATGCCGTCGGTAGGACGCACATCTTTCGGGCAGGCGTCAATACAGCGAAATACAGTATCGCAACCCCAGACGCCCTTTTCATTGTTAAAAATCTCCAGCGCTTCGGCAGGCCTTTCGTCCCGGGAATCGGATGAGAAACGCTGTAATTTGGCAAGCGCGGCGGGCCCGGCGTATTGCGGGTCTCTGTTTAAAACAGGGCAGGCGCCGTAACAGCAGGCGCAAAGGATGCAATTGACAAACTGATCGATTTTCTTCCGGTCTTTTTCGCTTTGATAAATTTCTTTTTCGGGAGCGGGGCTCTTTCGTATAAGATACGGTTGTATCTTTTCATACATTTGCCAGAAAGGAGTCATCTCGACGACGAGATCTTTGATAATCTCGAAATTGGGCAAAGGTTCCAGGATGATCGTGTCCGTTCCGAAAGTTGCCGCCTGTGTCCGGCAGGCCAGGTCTATTTTTCCATTGATGACCATCGCGCACGAGCCGCAGATGGCTGAGCGGCAGGAGCACCGAAAAGATAAAGTGCCGTCAATTTCATCACGAATGCGTAGTAGCATCGCCAATACCGTAAGGCCGGGAATGACTTTAATCCTGTAGGATACAAAGTGCGGTTCTTTATCCGGCTCTTTGATGTCGTAACGTAAAATCTTAAATGTATAGATATCGCTCTTAATCAATATTTTCTCTCCATCGGTTGATAACGTGTAATTATTACATCTTTATAAGAGATGACCGGCTCTGAATCTTTGCCCTTATGGGCGATGGTGTGCTTAAGCCAGTTCTTATCGTCTCTGGCTTCGAAATCACGCCGGAAATGAGCGCCGCGGCTCTCCTGCCGCAGGAGCGCTCCCAAAACGATAGTATGAGCAACTTCCAGCATATAATCCAGTTCCAGCGCATTGTGCAATTCATAATTCATATGCATATCCGTGGAAGAAACGCTGACGTTTTTATATCTTTCTTTTATTTTAATGACTTCATCCAGCGCCTGAGCCAATTCATCTTTCGTGCGGAAAATTCCTACTTTTTCATTCATCACGGCGCCCAAATCGGCCGCCAGTTTGTAAGGCCGCTCGCCGCCTTGTTTTGTCAGGCGGTTAATCTTTTTTTCCACATCTTCTTTTAACTTCAGCAGATATTTTTCTTCCGGTTTTAAATCATACCCGGATAATTCTTTGTCAATGGCCAGCGCTGCCAGTTTTCCAAATACGATGGTATCGAGCAGAGAATTTCCGCCCAGACGGTTGGCGCCGTGGACACTCACGCAGGCGCATTCGCCGGCGGCGTAAAATCCCTTTATTTCGGATGCGCCCTTTTCATTGACATCGATTCCGCCCATCGAATAATGCTGGGACGGCATGATGGGAATCGGTTCTTTCACCGGATCAATGCCGATAAAATCAATACAGATACTGCGGATACCGCAAAGCCGCTCCAGAATCTTCTCTTCACCCAGATGCCGCAGGTCAAGTTGAATGTATTTCCCCAGCGGATGGTCGAAACCGCGGCCTTCGTTGATTTCAGTCTGGATACAGCGGGAAACGATATCTCTGGGAGCAAGCTCCATGGCTGTGGGAACGTAATTCTTCATGAAACGCTCGCCCTTATTGTTGAACAAATAACCGCCTTCTCCGCGGCAGCCTTCGGTCATCAGGATATTTGTGCCGATCAGTGTTGTGGGATGAAACTGCACGAACTCCATGTCTTTCAAGCCCACTCCGGCCCTGTAAGCCATGCCGATACCGCTGCCTGTATTAATCAGAGCGTTGGTGGAATTCCGGTAAACTCTTCCATAGCCACCCGTGGCGAATACGGTTATTTTGGCGCGAACGGGAATGAGTTCGCCGCTGTGTATATCAAGAACAATGACGCCGTGGCACTGGCCGTTTTCCACGCAAAGGCCGGTCACAAACAATTCGGGATAGATTTTAACATTTTTACACACGGCTCTTTCATAAAGCGTATTCAAAAGCGAATGGCCGGTAACATCGGCGGAATAGCAGGTGCGCGGATAGCCGCCGCCGCCAAAGGGTCGCTGGGCGATGGTGCCGTCGGGAAACCTGCTGAAGGGACACCCCCAATGCTCCATCTCATAAACAATTCCCGGGGCTTCCCTGCACATGATTTCGATGGCATTTTGATCGCCGAGATAATCACTGCCTTTTACCGTATCGAAAGTATGCTTCTCCCAGGAATCATCCCGGCTTTCTGGATTGTTGGTAAGAGCCGCATTAATGCCTCCCTGCGCGGCAATAGAATGTGAACGCAGGGGATAGACCTTGGAGATCAATCCCACATCGTATTTATCGCAAAGACCGACGGCCGCCCGCAGTCCGGTTAATCCACCGCCAACGATGAGAATATCGTGAGTAATCATCATTACGAAACCCTGATAAAGAAATAAATTAAGGCGGCCGAAATAACCGCCGCGGTAATGTTTGATATCCAGAACAACTGCTTTTCCCTGCGGTAACCAAAATCGATAATGATCGTGCGGATACCGTAGATGCTGTGAAAAGTGAAAAGAATCAGGATAAGAATATCAATAACCGGATTCCTGTGAAGACTCAAAGCCCAGTCGGGTCTGTTATCTTTGGGTAAAAGAAAATAACCGGTTAAAATTTTGATGCCGATCAAAACGATCAGAGTCGCGCCGCTAATGCGGTGAAAAAGCCAGATGAACATATGTTCTCCCCCAATTATTGAACCAGATTATGGAGTAAAAATTTCTTTGTCAAGAATGAAATCAATCATTTCCCCTTATAGCTTGGTTTTCTCTTCTCCAGAAATGCTTTCATGCCTTCTGTTTGATCTTCGCTGGCAAAGGCCAGAGAAAAGGATGCCCGTTCAATGATTTTACCGGTATAGTTACTCAGATCCTGCGAATTTTGTACGGAGAATTTGGCCAAACCAACGGCAACAGGGCTGTGCCGGGTGATCATCCTGGCCATGGCAAAAGCCTCTTCCATCAATTTATCATCAGGGACTACTTTGTTGATAAGATGAATGGAGAGCGCTTCTTCGGCGGAAATAATTTTTCCGGTAAGGACAAGCTCTTTGGCTTTACCCGGACCGACGAGTTTGGAAAGCCGCACGGTTCCGCCGGCGCCGGGAATGATGCCGATATTGATTTCCGGCTGACCGAATTGCGCGCTTTGCGCGGCTACGCGGATATCGCAGCCCATTGCCAATTCACAACCGCCGCCCAGGCAGTAACCAGCTATCGCAGCGATAAACGGTTTTCTCGATTCTTCCATTTTTAATGTGATATCCCATAACTCCGAATTGGAAAACATTTCCATAGCGGTGTTTTGCACCATAGCCGCAATATCGGCCCCGGCCGCAAAAACCTTTGCGCCTCCGGTGAGGATGACGGCGCGAACGTTAACATCAGTTTCCATATCGGCGATAGCCTCGGCCAATTCCGCTCTGACGGTTTGATTGATCGCGTTTCGCACTTCAGGACGGTTCAACGTAATGATGCCTAGCTTCTCCTCAGCTTTTTTTTCGACAATAATGGCAGTATAACTCATGGAAATTCTCCTTCTGGATTTAATGAACAACCAATGATTCTTCCGGACACGTCAAAACAATATTCTCTTCGCTCTTAATCAGCTCCGTAGTGAGAAATGCCTGAGGGAGTATGTTGTTTATGTAATATCTGGCGGACGCGATTTTGCCTTCGTAAAATATCGCTTCGCTTGTGTCTTTTTTTACCGACGTTAGTTTTTGATAAGCTATCAACGCCTGCTCCGTAAGGCATTGGGCCACAAAGACCTGAGAACAGACAAAAAGCGCTCTTACAGCGTTAAGAGGTATCAACTGTCGCTTGGCTTCTAAATTACCCCACCAGGAATCATAGGTGGATTTAACTTCGGTCAGGACCTGATAACCTTTGGCCAGATTTTTCATTTCCTTCTCTAAACCCCCGGCGTTTCTATTGGCATCGATAAATTCCCTGATTGAAGCCAGCCAACGGGCAAAAGATGCGCCTTCCTTCATGCGCATTTTACGCCCGATTAGATCGTTGGCATGAATAAAAGATGTGCCTTCCCAAATGGTTAAAATCTTTGAATCACGCAGATACTGCTCCACGGGATATTCCGTCGAGTAGCCGACGCCTCCCAGGACCTGAATGGCCGAAGCGATAATACCGAGACTCGCTTCGCTGCCGTAGCCTTTGACCAGCGGTGTGAGTATTTCGGCAAATTCACCGAATTTCTTCGCTTTCTCCTTATCGCTGGAATTGCCCTGAATATCCAGATAATAGAAACCTTTGAAAATCATTGCGCGAATGCCTTCGACGGTGGCTTTCATATCCAGAAGCATGCGGCGAATATCTTCATGCTTGATAATCGGAACGCGTTCCGCGTTTTTGATGCCGAAAGGCCGTCCCTGGATTCGTTCCGTGGCGTATTGCGAGGCAAAATAGTAAGCTGCCGCCGCCTGAGTATTCGAATTATGGCCGGTGCCGATTCTCGATTCGTTCATCATGTGGAACATCATGGACAAACCCTGAGAAAATCCTTTGGCATCCGGAGCCGGACCAAGCAAAATGCCGCGGCAGTTATCGTCATCGCCGAAATTAAGCAGAGCGGTCGCCTGCGCGTGCAGTCCCATTTTGTGCTCGACGCTGACGGTAATGACGTCATTAGGTTTATCAAGCGAGCCGTCATCATTGACCCAGATTTTGGGAACAATATAGAGTCCGATGCCCGGCGAACCCGGCGCTCCTTTTTCGGGACGCGCCAGCACCAGATGAATTGTATTCTCACATGTTCCCTGATCCCCGGCAGTGATGAACATTTTGGTTCCTTTGATTTTCCAGATGCGGGGATCATCCGTGGGATAGGAGCGGGTGATAATATCACCGGTGTCCGAGCCGAAGTTCGGTTCGGTGAGGCACATGGTTCCCTGCCAGTCACCGTTGAGCATTTTGGGGATAAACATATCATTTTCTTTCCGGGCGCCGAAGCGCAGAATAAGATTGGCGGCGCCGCTGGTTAATT
>Ga0326728_10003594_pt1 | contig 47696 bp, 40 predicted proteins | sample MB3enrmetagenome_FD_207602 | JGI IMG/M metagenome (GOLD analysis project Ga0326728, IMG submission 207602) | Lab enriched peat soil microbial communities from McLean, Ithaca, NY, United States - MB31MN | ecosystem: Environmental > Terrestrial > Soil > Wetlands > Peat | place: USA: New York...
TATCAGAAAGAAGCAGCGCGGGTCGGTGGTAATGCGTGAGGTTGGGGCGAGGAATAGGGCTGCCGGGCGCGCGCTGGCGAAGTCGCCCAAGAGCCTGATGCGGATGCTGAGCGCGGAGGGCAACCCGCAGGCGCGCAACCTCTTCGAGATGGTCGCAACCCTACAGAAGATCGAAGGCACCGTCCTCGAAGTCCACGCCGCTGCCGCCGCGTGAGACAGGGGCGCGGGGAACGGGGTGCCTGGCGAAGCCCCCCAGCCGGATGGTCCAAATAGGGGCTTCGTGGTGTTCGTGGTTCATTCGATAAACTTTAGGTTGATTTTCCCGAAGTCGTTAGTCCAGTCCTCGCGAGTGAATATGAATTGCTTGTGCGCCAAAGTTTTGTTGCCCCTTGGGTTATGAGAAATAATATAAATCTGTCCCCTCAACTCACCTCTACTCCACGGGATGGATCTACCCTCAGGCTCATACGTCGGTGAGTGCCATTCTCTCGTCCTACGCGAATATGTGTTTGCGTTGTGCCAGGATGATAACAAGCCACGCTCTGGGATTCCAATAAATACCCATGCCTCATCTCCAGATGTTAAAGTAATCTGGTTGCTATCTCGACCTACCCAGTAGGCGCGCTCGACGGTAGATTGTCCAATAGCGCAATCAAAATCTAATTGAGCGAAAATGTCTCTTGCGTGTTGGCCTACCTCTCCGAGTGCCCCGGGCTTATTACGAACTCGCACCACAATCGACTGTTGCCCGCCCTCGCCAAACTGAGGACACATGTCGTCAATCCTCACTAACGCAACAGCAAAGGACAATTCAAGCACTGGAAGATTTGGCGGTGTCGAAGCGGGAGATGGGATGACTTCAGCGGGGACAGGCTGCGACGCTTCGTGATAGTAGAGATTTTCAGCCTGAAACATCTTTCCACTGACATCTCTTGCTGTTTGTGCTTTCGTGTCCACTGACACGTCCTTTTGTCCGAAAGCGGCATACGCAAACATACCTGCTCCCGCGAGCACAAATACCCCGACAGCCCATGGATGCGGGTGCAGTAGATTAGGCCATGTTTGCGGGATTACTTGCAGGGCTACGGCAATCGTCCACGCGCCTCCGCCTGCGACCGCCTTAGATTTATCCATGCGCCATTGTGCCACCTTAAAGAAGGTATTCGATAGCTTAAATGCATAGCGCCCTCCGCATGAATCTCTACGGAGAGCGCTATGGATGTTTTGAAGCTAGAGGCCCTTCTTGACGAGGAAGAGGATGAGGTCGCGGACGCGGCAGGAGTAGCCCCACTCGTTGTCGTACCAGGCGATGACCTTGCCGGTGTTGGCGACGACCTTGGTGAGTTTGGAGTCGAAGGTGCTGGACATGGGGTCGCCCTTGAAGTCGGAGCTGACCAGCTCCGCCTCGGTGTAGGCGAGGATGCCCTTGAGCGGGCCGGCGGCAGCGGCGGCCTTGACGGCGGCGTTGATGCTCTCGATGGTGATGGGCTTTTCGGCGACGAAGGTGAGATCGACGACCGAGACGTTGGGTGTGGGGACGCGGATGGCGAAACCGTCCAGCTTGCCGGCCATGGCGGGGATGACCAGCTTGAGCGCCTTGGCCGCGCCGGTGCTGGTGGGGATCATGGAGAGAGCGGCGGCGCGTGCGCGGCGGAGGTCCTTGTGCGGCGCGTCGAGGACGACCTGGTCGTTGGTGTAGCTGTGGATGGTGGTCATGATGCCGCTGACGATGCCGAAGGAGTCGTTGAGCACCTTGACGACCGGCGCGAGGCAGTTGGTGGTGCAGGAGGCGTTGGAGAGGATGTTGTGCTTGGCGGGGTCGTACTTGTCGTCGTTGACGCCGAGCACGATGGTGAGGTCCTCGTTGCTGGCGGGCGCGGAGATGATGACTTTTTTGACGGTGGCGCCGAGATGCGCCTTGGCCTTGGCGGCGTCGGTGAAGAGGCCGGTGGATTCGACGACGACCTGCGCGCCGACGGAGGCCCAGTCGAGCTTGGCCGGGTCGCGCTCGGCGAAGACCTTGAACTGCTTGCCGTCGACGGAGATCGAGTCCGCGCCGTGGCTGATCTCGTTCTTGAGGTTGCCCAGGATGGAGTCGTACTTGAGCAGGTGCGCGAGCGTGGCCGGGGTGGTGATGTCGTTCACGGCGACGATTTCGAGCTCTGGGTTGCCGATTGCGGTGCGGAAGATGTTGCGTCCGATGCGGCCGAAGCCGTTAATGCCTACTTTTACAGCCATGTTCGCTTGCTCCTGTGGGATTCTCGGTGAGGATTGGAAGGCCCATTCGTGCAGTAGATTCGAGCTCTCCAACACCTGTGGAAGATGAAATTCGTGTTTTAGTTGTCAATTCAATGCTAGCACCAGGGTTGGGGCGGCGCAACGAAATGGCCTGCATGGAGGCGTGTGGTGTGATTGAAATCACATGCGGGATGGAAAGCGTGGAGGTTGCAGAGTTTTTCGCGCAGGGCTGGTTCGCCTCTGCCTGGTGTGGGCCTGACTGGAGCGAGGGTGGGGTGTCCGGCTTGGTGCGGAGCATTTCCTTTGCACGCCCGATCTGTGTTACAAGCGACCTATGCGCGACGTGCGCGATTGGATGCGCGAGATCATGAGAAGACGTTCCAGACGTGGCCCGAACGAGTCGGAATCCACGGGGAAGAGCGGGCAGGAACTGCCCTCGAATCAACAGGCCCCGCTGCGGCCGGACTATCCGGAGCCGTTGCCGGTTGCCTCGCCCGAGCCGGCTGAAGCCGTGGGCAAGGCTGCACTAGCGGACCAAGCAGACCAGCCGTTGAGGCCGGTTCGTCCTGCGCGTCCTCAGGCTGCGGCGAGTGGGACTGCCGCGCCGGTCGCTCCGGAAAAGACGATGGTGATGGAGATGCAGCCGGAGTCGCTGGCCACGCCGCCGGACGAGCCGACGACGGTCTCGCCCAAAGAGCCGCGCGGATACGTGGTGCTGGCCATCGGGTTGCCCGGTTCGGGCAAGACGACGTGGTACAAGCGGCGCGGCGTCACGCCGCTATCGAGCGATCTGCTGCGCAGCCTGCTCTTCGACGACATCACGGAACAGCGCTATCAGGGGCTTGTGTTTTCGACGCTGCGCAGTTTGCTGCGGGCGCGGCTGATCGCCAAGATGCCGTGGAACTACGTGGACGCGACCAACCTGAGCACCCACGAGCGCAAGCAGTGGATCAAGATGGCCAAGAGCTTCGGCTACGAGGTGCAGGCCGTCTTCTTCGACGTGCCGCTGGCCGTGTGCCTGGAGCGCAACGCCAAGCGCGACCGCCAGGTGAGCGACGAGGTGATGCACAAGATGGCCGAGCGCCTGAAGCCGCCCACCTTCAAGGAAGGCTTCGAGAAGATCACTGTGGTGCGCGTCAAGGGCCATCCCGGCTCGCTGCCGGTGACCACCAACGGCGGCGAAGAGTCTTCCGCGGAGACGGAGCCGGCGGAGTAGAGACGCGCAGAGCGCGGGATTGAGCGAGGTGATGTGCGCTTCCAATGGCTGCAAAGCGTGCTTGATTCATCGCTGAATGCGGCGTTTTTTGCGCTGATGACCATGAGCTATGTGGTGCCTCTTGGCCTGATTGCAATCCTGGTGTGGAAACGCAGAGTCTGGCGGCCGGATGTGGCTGCATGGCGTTGGTGGGTCTGGCACGTCGGGCTCGCTCTGGGCGCGGTGGCTGCGGTCGCAGTGCCGATCTTTCTGCTTGGGATACAGTTTCTTCCCAGTGCAGCGAAGCAGCGATGGTTTATCGACGCGGGGATGAAGGGGATGTTGTGCGCGCTCGTGCTATCTCCGGTCGCGGTAATTCTGTTCGGCTTCGGCGGGGGCAGGCAACGCTGGGTGGGAATGGTCTCCGCATCCATTTCTTTTGTTGCGCTCTTCCTCTCGCTGCTGGCAATGAGCACCTGAGGCGGTTTTCGCAATACTATTTCGCGGAAGTAAATTCGCCGGCGCGCAACGCGCCACGGGTTGCGACGAGCGCCCGTTTGCATCTGCGGGTTCCCATCGGGGGCAAAACAACATATTCTGTCTGTATGCCCAAGCTCTCCATCCGCGACCTCGAACTTGCCGACAAGCGCGTACTGATCCGCGTCGACTTCAACGTTCCTCTGAAGGACGGCGCCATCACCGACGACACGCGCATCCGCGAGACCCTGCCCACGCTGGAGTACGCGCTGCGCCACAAGGCCAAGGTCATTCTGGCCTCGCACCTGGGCCGTCCCAAGGGCAAGCCGGTGGAGTCGATGAGCCTGCGCCCCGTGGCCAGGCGGCTGCGCGTGCTGCTGGACCAGGTGTTCAACGAGTCGGAGAACGTGGCCTTCTCGCCTGACTGCGTCGGCGAGATTGCCAAGGAGATGGCGCGCGAGCTGGAGTCGGGCCAGACGCTGCTTCTGGAAAACCTGCGCTTCCACCCCGAGGAAGAGGACAACGATCCGCGCTTCGCCGCCCAGCTCGCCGCGCTCTGCGACCTCTACGTGGACGACGCCTTCGGCAGCGCGCACCGCGCCCACGCCTCCACCGAGGGCATCACCCACTTCGTGGCGCAATCGGCCGCCGGCCTGCTGATGGAGAGGGAGTTGAACTTCCTGGGCAAGGTGCTCACCGAGCCGGACCGGCCGTTTGTCGCCATCATCGGCGGATCGAAGATCTCGGGCAAGATTGACGTGATCGACAACCTGCTGGACAAGGCAGACACGCTGCTGATCGGCGGCGGCATGGCGTACACCTTTCTCAACGCGCTGGGCCAGAGCACCGGCAAGTCGCTGATCGAGGCCGACAAGATCGACGTTGCCCGAGCCGCGCTGGACAAGGCCAAGGCCAGGGGCGTCAAACTGCTGCTGCCCATCGACCATGTGCTGGCCGATAAGTTCGCCGCCAACGCCAAGACGCAGATTTTCAGTGGCAAGGGAGCATTCCCCGCCGACTGGATGGCGCTGGACATCGGCCCAGCGACGATCGAGCTCTTCGCCAAGGAGATCGCCGACGCGCGCACCATTCTGTGGAACGGGCCGATGGGCGTCTTCGAGCTTGCACCGTTCGCGCACGGGACAAATGTGATTGCCGAGCTGGTGGCGGCCAACCGCGACGCCACCAGCATCGTGGGCGGCGGAGACTCGGTCGCCGCGGTCAAGCAGGCCGGAGTTGCCGACAAGATCACCCACATCTCCACCGGCGGCGGCGCCACGCTGGAGTTTCTGGAAGGCAAGACATTGCCGGGAGTGGCCGCGCTCACCGACAAGTAACTTCGGAGCTGGCGCCTATGCAAGCTGCGTTCGCCTTTGGCAAGACAGGACTGACGGTCTCTCTTCCCGACGGGCCACAGTACTGCGTTGTCGAGGGCCGTTCGGCGGAGGCGCTGGCGGACGCCGCGGCGGCGATTGGCGCGGCGCTGGACAACCCCATTGGATCGAAACCGCTGGTTGAACTTGCGGCAGGGAAGAAAACGGCGGCGATCTCCGTCTGCGACATTACGCGGCCCGCGCCGAATTCTTTGACGCTGCCGCCGCTGCTGGAACGGCTGCACGCGGCCGGGATTCCCGTGGACGGCGTCACAATCCTGATTGCGACCGGCCTGCATCGCTGCGCGACCGGCGAAGAGATCGACGCGATCCTCGGCCCGGAGATCGCCGGGCGCTATCGCGTCGTCGACCACGACGCGCGCGCGCTGGGGGACCATCGCGCGCTGGGCGCGACCGCCAGCGGAACGCCGGTCTACATAGACCGCCGCTTCCTGGATGCGGACCTGCACATCACGCTCGGCTTCATCGAGCCGCACTGGATGCTCGGCTTCTCCGGCGGACGCAAGCTGATCGCGCCCGGCCTGGCCGCGCAGCAGACGATCATGGTGCTGCACTCTCCGCGCTTCATGCGCGATCCGCTGGCCATCGAGGGATCGATCGAGGGCAACCCGCTGCACGACGAGTTGCTGGAGATCGCACGCATGGCGCGCCACGACTTTCTGCTCGACGTGGCACTGACCCAGCAGCGCGCGATCTGCGGGGTCTTTGCCGGCTCGCCGGAGCAGGCCCACGCCGCGGGGGTTGACTTCATTCGTTCCACCACACTGACACGGGTGCCGCACTACGCCGACGCGGCCATCACCAGCGCCGCCGGACATCCGCTCGACCTCACCTTCTACCAGTCGCTCAAGGGCATCCACGGCGCGCACCATATCGTCAAGCCCGGCGGCAAGATTCTGGTCCTGTGCGAGTGCGCCGAGGGGATCGGATCGCCGGAGTTCGCCGCGATGCTGCACAGCTACGCGGGGCCCAAGCAGTTCCTGCGCCAGATCGAGAACGCCCCAGTCATGATCGACCAGTGGCAGTTGGAGAAGGGCGCGCTGACCGGTGTCAAGAACAAGATTCTCATCTACACCCCCGGCGTCTCGCCGGACCAACTCGGCGCGCTGGGCGAGCGGTGCTTCTCCGATGTGGACCAGGCGGTCGCCGCGCTGCTGGATGGCCTGCCAACCTCGGCGCGCGTCGCGCTCATCCCCGAAGGGCCGTACGCCTTCGCCCAAGTGGGCGAATGAGCGCGGGCGCGGCAAATCTCAACGACATTGCGCGAACGCTCTTCGAGCAGGCGTTGGAAGATTGCAGCATCGAGCGGGCCTTCGACCGCAAGCTGCGCGTGGTTGCCGATGAGGCGGGCGTGCGGCTGTTGGTGGAGGGCGGTGAAGCGATTGCGCTCGACCGGTTGCGGCGGGTGCGCGTCGTCTCGGCGGGGAAGGCTGCGGCTGCGATGCTGAACGCGCTGTTGGCGCGGCTGCGGTTGCCGAGCATGTGCGAGCTGCAGGGAGTACTGATCGCGGCGGAGCGACCGGCGAATCTGCCCGCGACGACTCAGTATTATTGCGGTGGCCATCCCTTGCCGAACGAGGCGTCGTTTGCCGGCGCGAAGGCCGCGCTTGCGATGCTGCATGCGCTGGGCGACGCTTCACCCGACGAAACGCTGTGCATCTTTCTGCTCAGCGGCGGGACTTCGGCGATGATGGAGCTGCCGCTGGATGATGCGATCTCGCTCGACGACACGGTCGCGTTCCACCGCGCGCTGGTGCACAGCGGCGCATCGATCGTCGAGATGAACTGCGTGCGCAAACACTTCTCGGCGGTGAAGGGAGGGCGGCTCGCGCTGGCCGCGGGCGGCGCGCAGACGCTCTCGCTGCTGGTCTCCGACGTGCCTCCGGCGCATCTCGACGCGCTTGGCTCCGGGCCTGCGGTTGGCGATTCGAGCACGGTTGCTGAATGCCGCAAGATTCTTGCGCGGTATGGATTGCTGGAGCGATTTCCTGCATCGGTGCGGCGATTCTTTGCGTCGGTGGAGTTGCCGGAGACGCCCAAGCCCGGCGAGTTGAATGCACGCTGCTGCAAGCTGGTAGACAGTGACGATCTCGCCGAGGCCGCACGCAGCCGCGCAGAGCGGCTCGGATTTCATGCGGTCATCGACAATGAGTGCGACGATTGGAGCTATGACGCGGCCGCGAATCATTTGCTCAAACGGCTGCGTGAACTTCGCCGCCAGCATTCGCGCTTCTGCCTTATCTCGGCGGGCGAAGTTACGGTTCGCGTAAATGAAGCTTCCGCGAGCGCGCGTGGTGGTCGCAATCAGCACTTCGCGCTGTACATGGCCACGCGGCTGCGCGCTGAGGATGGGCCGATTGCTGTGCTCTCGGCTGGGTCGGACGGCATCGATGGCAACAGCGATGCGGCGGGCGCGATTGTGGACGAGCGCACGATTGATTGCGACGCGACTCGCGAATCTGCGCTGCGCGCGCTGGCGGAGTTTGACTCGTCTACGTGGCTGAGCTGGGTTGGAGCTACGGTCATCACTGGACCAACGGGGCACAACCTGCGCGACCTGCGGATTCTGCTGGCAGACGATGGTCTGTGAGGGCTTCGTCCAGCTATGGGCTGTGAGCTATGAGTGGGGACGGGGTAAACTAGCAGCATGATCGACGATCTGGAATACCGATACTCCCCGGTTCGCGAGCGGGTTCGCGAGCTGCGGGAGTATCTTTGACTCGGCGCGGCTGAAGCGCGAACTGGCAGTCACTGAAGAAAAGATCGCCGACCCCAGTGTGTGGGCAGATGCGGCGCGTATGCAGCCGTTGATGCGCGAGCGCAAGCGGCTGGAGACGCTGCTTGCCGATGACGCGGAGTTGCAGCGGCGATCCGACGACATCGAGGCATACTTCGAACTGGCGAAGGAGGGCGAGCTGACCGAGCCTGATCTGGAACGCGAGATCCCCGCGCTGGTGGAGTTCTCGGAGAAGCTGGAATCGAAGACCATGCTCTCCGGCGAGACCGACCCGCTGAACGCTATCGTCACCGTTCACCCAGGCGCGGGCGGAACGGAGAGCCAGGACTGGGCCGAGATGCTGATGCGCATGTATCTGCGCTGGGCGGAGCGGCAGGGCTTCCGCACCGAGATCAACGAGATTCAGGACGGCGACGAGGCGGGCATCAAGTCGGCGACCTTCACCATCAGCGGCGACTTCGCCTACGGCATGTTGACCGGCGAGACGGGCGTGCACCGGCTGGTGCGCATCTCGCCCTACGACTCGGCGAAGCGGCGGCACACGAGCTTCGCCAGCGTCTTCGTCTCGCCGGAGATTGACGACACGATTGTGATCGACATCAAGGCGGAGGACCTGCGCATCGACACCTACCGTTCCGGCGGCAAGGGCGGGCAGCATGTGAACACCACCGACTCCGCGGTGCGCATCACGCACATCCCGACGGGGCTGGTGACGGGCTGCCAAAACGAGCGCTCGCAGTACAAGAACAAGGACCGCGCGATGAAGATGATGCGGTCGAAGCTGTATGAGTACGAGCTGGACAAGAAGAAGGCCGCGACGCGCAAGATCGAAGACTCCAAGCTGGAGATTGGATTCGGCTCGCAGATTCGCAGCTACGTGTTGCAGCCCTACCGCATGGCGAAGGACCTGCGCACACGCGTCGAGGTTGGCGATGTGGACCGCGTGCTGGACGGCGATCTGGAGCCGTTCATCCGCGGCTATCTGCGCATGAGGCGCGAAGGAAATTTCCCCGCGTTGGTGGAAGATGATGATGTGGTTTAGTTGCGAAGGCACGACGAGATGCAGTGGAGGGGCGTGAGAGTTCAGCGGGCAATCCCGTTTCTATCGCTGGCGCAACTTGCGCTGCTGGCGATCTTCGCGTTCGCCGCTGGAGCGAACGCGCGCGCGCAGATTGCGGTGGTTGGCGACGGAGGCCCCGGGCCGGTGAGGGCGCAGCACCTGACGGCGGAGCTGGTCGCGCTCGGCCCCGCGATTGCGCCGGGCGGAACGCAGCAGGTCGGCCTGGTACTCACACTTGACAAAGGCTGGCACGTCTACTGGACCAACCCGGGCGATTCGGGCGAGCCGCCGCGAATCGCGTGGAAGCTGCCCGCGGGCGTTACCGCCGGGCCGATGCGGTTTCCCATCCCGAAGCGGCTTCCGCTCGGCCCGCTGATGGACTTCGGCTACGAGGGCGAGGTTGCGTTTCCCGTGACGATCGCAGCCGCGCCGACGCTGAAGCCGGGGCCGGTGCAACTCGATGCGCAGGTGAGCTGGCTGGTGTGCGCGCAGGTCTGCATTCCCGGCAAGGCGCATCTGGGAATCGGACTCACGGTGCAGCCTGGAGCGACGCAGGGGCCGCTCGCGGGCGCGCTGGGCGAGGCTTTGAGTTTGATTCCGAAGCCGCTGCCCGCGGGTGCGAAGTTCTCCGTCACCGGCGGCGCGCAGCAGTTTGTGCTCACGCTGACGGATGGCAAGCGTGAGACCAACGCGGAGTTCTATCCCTATCCCAGCGAAGCCGCTGCGGATGAAGCTCCGCCGCCCAATGCGATCGTGGATGCGGCGGCGCAGAAGATCGAACCGCTGCGCGATGGCGTGCGGCTCACTGTGCAACGCTCGCCCGATCTCGCGGCGCTGCCCGCAACGCTGCACGGAGTCTTCAAGCTCTCCGACACAGTGGCGTACGACGTGAGCGCGCCGGTTGTGCCGGGCGAAGTTGCGGCGGCAGGCGGCGGATCTGCGACCAGTTCAACTGCGATTGGCGCGATTGGACTGGCCTTTCTCGGCGGCATCCTGCTGAACCTGATGCCGTGCGTCTTTCCGGTCCTCTTTCTGAAGGGGCTTGCACTGGTGCAGAGTTCGAGTCAGAGCCGCGTGCATCTGCGTCGGCACGGTCTGGTTTACGCGCTGGGGATTCTGCTCTCGTTCTGGGGGATTGTGGCCGTTCTGTTGGTGTTGCGCGCCACCGGCAGCCGTGCGGGCTGGGGGTTCCAGTTGCAGTCGCCGGTCTTCATCGCTCTGCTGGCGTCGCTGATCTTCCTGCTCGCGCTCTCGCTGGCGGGACAGTTTGAGATTGGGCTTTCGCTCACCTCCGCCGGCAGCTCGTTGGTCGATCGTGTGGGGGAAGGGAAGCAAAGCTACGCGGGCAGCTTCTTCACCGGCGTGCTGGCGACCGTGGTGGCGACTCCATGCACCGCTCCGCTGATGGGCGCGGCGATCGGCTTCGCGCTGACGCAGTCGGCGGGGGTGGTCTTCGCCGTCTTCACCGCACTTGCGCTGGGGCTGGCCGCTCCTTATGTGTTGCTGAGCTGGCAGCCGGCGTGGGTGCGCGTGTTGCCGCGGCCGGGCGCGTGGATGGAGCTGCTGAAGCAGTTCACTGCCGTGCCGCTGTTCGCAACCGCGATCTGGCTGGCGTGGGTATACGGCCAGTTGCACGCGAGTGGCGGCGTAGACCAGATGGCACTGCTGCTCGCCTGCTTCCTGGTGCTGGCGATTGCGGGGTGGGCGCTGGGCCGATGGCCGGCGAGGTGGGCCAGCCGGATCGCTGCACTCGCGCTGATCGCGCTGGGGCTGGCCATTCCGCTCTCGCAGACGCGAGGCCCGGGGCGGACTGGTGCAACGGCGCAGTCGGGGACGGGGCAGACGAATGCAGCGGCGGCGAATGGCGAGGAGTTGGTGTGGCAGCCGTACTCCCAGCAGGCGCTGGATGCGGCGCGCGCGTCGGGCCATCCGGTCTTTCTCGACTTTACTGCCGCATGGTGTTTGAGCTGCCAGTTCAACGAGCGGGCTGTGCTGCGGTCGGCGGATGTTGAGAGCGCATTGCGCGCGCACAACTTTGCGCTGATGAAGGCGGACTGGACCAACAGCGATCCCGTGATTACACAGAAGTTGGCTTCGCTGGGCCGCGCCGGAGTTCCGACCTACGTCCTCTATCCCGCGGACGTGGGCAGCGCGCCGGATGTACTGCCAGAGCTGCTGACCAAGGGGCTGGTGCTGGCGGCCATCGAGCGCGACGCGAAGCCGTAATGCGCGAAGAAAGGTCCGCACAAGTCTTCGAGATTCCCTCAGCGGCTGAAGCCGCATTGGAAATTGACCGCTTACGGCGGGACTGAAGTCCCGCCCCTTCAAAACGGGGCTTTTTCAGAGATTCCTTAGCGCGTCGTCACCCAAACTCGCGCTACTTCGGCTTGCGCTTGCTTTGGCGGATTCGCGCGATCTCGTCCATGCGCTGGGCGAGGAGTTTCTCGCGGCCCTCCTGGGTGGGGTGGTAGTAGCGGCGGCCGGCGAGCGACGGCGGCAGGCACTCCATGTCGGCCACGCGGCCCTCCACATTGTGCGCGTACTGGTAATCTTTTCCGTAGTCCAGCGACTTCATCAGCTTGGTGGGAGCGTTGCGCAGGTGCAGCGGGACGGGCTCCGCGGCGGTGGATTCGATGTCGCCGAGGACGGCCCCGTAGGCGGTGTAGACGGAGTTTGACTTGGGCGCGAGCGCCAGGTAGACGATGGCCTGCGCCAGCGCGAGATCGCCCTCGGGCTGGCCCAGGAAGTGCATGGCGTCCTTGGCGGAGAGGCAGAGGTTGAGCGCCTCCGGCGCGGCCAGTCCGACGTCCTCCACCGCCATGCGCACAATGCGGCGCGCGACGTACATGGGGTCTTCGCCGGCCTGCAACATGCGCGCCAGCCAGTAGAGCGAGGCATCCACGTCGGAGTTGCGCACGCTCTTGTGCAGCGCGGAGATGATGTCGTAGTGCTGCTCGCCCTGCTTGTCGTAGAGCAGGACGCGGCGCTGCAGGGCCTCGGCGGCGATCTCTTTGGTGATGCGCCGTTCCGTCTCCTCGCCCGCTAGATTCGCCGCCACATCAAGCGCATTAAGCGCGTTGCGCGCGTCGCCGCTGGCGTACGACGCGATAGTTGCAAGCGCCTCTTCGTCGGCTGAGACTCCAGATGCACCCAGGCCGCGTGCTTCATCGCCCAGCGCGCGGTGCAGCAGCACGACGATCTGCGCCTCGGTCAGAGGCAGCAGGGTATAGACGCGGCAGCGCGAGAGCAGCGCGGCGATCAGCTCGAAGGATGGGTTCTCGGTGGTGGCGCCGATCAGGCGAATCGCTCCGCGCTCGACGTAGGGCAGGAAGGCGTCCTGCTGCGCCTTGTTGAAGCGATGGATCTCGTCGATGAAGAGGATGGTGCGCGAACGGAAGCCGGCGGCCTTCTCCGCGGCAACCATCACCTGCTTGATCTCCTTGATGCCGGACATGACGGCGGAGAACTCGATGAAGGTGGCCTGCGTGAGTGCTGCGATGATCTTGGCCAGCGTCGTCTTGCCGGTGCCGGGAGGGCCCCAGAAGATCATCGAGGTTGCGTCGTCGTGCGCAATGGCGAGCGAGAGCGGCTTGCCTGGGCCGAGCAGATGCTCCTGCCCGACGAACTCGTCCAGCGTGCGCGGCCTCATGCGATCGGCCAGCGGTGCCTGGCTGGCCTGCGCTGCGGCGGCGGCGGGAGTGGGGTTGAAGAGGTTCATGGAAGCAGGTTCGAGGTTCGAGGTTCAAGGTTCGAGGTGCGTTGGTGCGAGGCTTCGTAGAGCAGCAGCGATCCTGCGACCGCCGCGTTGAGGCTTTCCACGCGGCCGGGAGTGGGAATGGTGATGCGCGCGTCGGCCAGCGAGAGGAGTTCAGCCGAGAGTCCCGCGCCCTCGTTACCGATCATCAGCGCGCAGGCGCAAGCCAGGTCCGTCTCTGTTGCAGGCAGAACGACGCATTCGTTCCGCATGGCTTTGGAGTTGGATTTGGAACCGATGGGAGAACCGGAATTGAACTCGGCATTGGGCGCGACGGCGGCCAGCAGGCGCACGCCATGCGACTTCAGCGCAACGAGCTGGTCGGCGGCAACCTGCACGACGGGGACGCGGAAGACGGACCCGGCGGAGGCGCGCAGGGCCTTCTGGTTCCACTCGCTGACGGTGCCTGCGGTGGTGAGGACGGCAGTCGCGCCGAATGCCTCGGCCGAGCGGACCAGCGTGCCCAGGTTGCCCGGGTCCTGCAGACCGGCGGCGACGAGCAGGAGCGGGGCGTTCTCGCCGGGACGCTTCGCGGGGAACGCGGATTCCATCTTCCAGACCGGGGGAATGAGCAGGGCGGCAATGCCTTGCGGGTGCTGCGTCGCGACCGCGCTGGCGAAGACTTCGTCGGCGAGAACCAGCAGCTCAACGCCGCGCGGAAGCCACGCGGGCGGAGCAATGCGCTTGCTGAGGAAGATCGTCTTCAGCGGAAGTCCGCTGGCGAGCGCCTCGCGCAGCATGGTTTCGCCTTCGATGGCGACCAGTCCGCCGGAGAGCCGCGCGTTTCCTCGTAAGCCGCGGGCACTGCCCGCGAAGGCCGCGCGAAGCTGCTTGACGCGCGCGTTGGCGCGGCTGGTGACGAGGATCGGCGGAGTAGCCATCTAACGAAATCTTACGCTGTACCGCTCAGTACAATCCGCAGAACCAATCCGCATCAGCAGATTCAATTGCAGGTCAGCGCGGTCCAGACGGCTGCCGGGCTGCTGTCTGCGCCGCTGATGCTGAGGTCGACAAAGCTGCCCGCGGAGACTGCAACGCTGCCAGACACAGAACATGAGCTGCCCGTCGTCACCGAGGAACAGACAAGCGTCGTGTCCGCCATGCTCGAAGGGGACGGGCCGACGCGCAGCGTCACAGTGATTGCATTGTTCTGCTCCGAATAGACATTCAGCGCCGTTGCCGTACACCCCGCCGGAACCCAAGTCAGCGCCGAATAGGACGCCGCCGTAAGCCCATGCTCGGTCGCACTAGAGTTCGGATTGTTCACAGAGTAATAGGGGTAGTTCATGTTGTTCTGTACCGAGTGATAGACCGCTACACTGGAAAATCCTCCTCCTCCCCCGCTGCCGCCGCTTCCGGTTGCGCCGGTCGCGCCCTGCGGAATGGTGAAGTTCAGAATCGCCGCCGAGCTGGTTCCGCTGTTGGTGACTGTGACAGAGGAACCCGCCGCTCCGGTTGTCACTGTGCCAACGCTTACGGTCGCAGCCGCACCTTGTGCGCCGGTCGGCCCTGCGCCGCCCGCCTGCGCGATCACCGTCCAGACTCCGGGATAGTTGTCCGGCTCCTGCGACGTGTTGCCGCTCAGCGCGATATAGGTCGAGGCCGGGTTGCCGAAGGTCACCGCATCGTTCGCCGCGTATCCCGTGCCACTAACCCACGCTCCCTTGAAGGTCATCCCCACGGCTCCGGCTGGGCCGGCGGCTCCGGCTGCCCCATTGGTTCCGGGTGTTCCGTTTGCGCCCGTTGGTCCGGCTGGTCCGGTCGCGCCCGTGGCTCCGGTCGGCCCTGCTGGCCCGGTCGCGCCGATCGGGCCGGTTGCTCCCGCTGGTCCGGTCGCGCCCTGTGGTCCCGTAGCCCCGGCCGTGCCTGCAAGCCCGGATGGCCCTTGCGGCCCGGTTGCTCCGGTCGCGCCCGCTGGCCCGGTCGCGCCTGCCGCCGCCAGCAGTCCCCAATAGACCGGGCTCACATCCGGCTCGCGGCCAACATTTGCCTGTAGCGCAATGTAGCTGGAGCCGCCGTAGCCGACCGCATCGCCCACCGAGTATGAGCTGCCGATCAGCCATCCGCCAGGGATGAAGGTTACGGGAGGCCCCTGTGGCCCGGTAGCTCCAGTCGCGCCTGCCGGTCCGGTCGCTCCGGCCGGCCCCGTCGCGCCGGTCGCCCCCGCCGCTCCGGGAGCGCCCGCCACGCCCGCTACCGCGAGCAACGACCAGACCGTGGGATAGTTGTCCGGCCGGTTCGACGAGTTTCCCTGCGTGGCGATGTAGGTCGAGCCGTTGTAGGTCACTGCATCATTCACCACGTAGCCTGTGCCGTTCGTCCACGCGCCTTTATAGGTCATCCCCGGCGGCCCGATGGGCCCCTGAATCCCCTGGATTCCCTGAATCCCCTGAATTCCGGCTGGCCCGGTTGCGCCTGTCAATCCGGTTGCACCCGTTGGTCCGGTCGCGCCGGTTGCTCCATCCTGCGCGAAGAGCGCCCACCACATAGGGCTCTGGTCGGGAGTGTTGCCGTTGTTGCTCGCCTGCAACGAGACGTAGTCCGCGCCGTTATAGCGGACTCCATCTCCCAGCGCATAGTTCACCACCGACGAGTAGACCCCCTGAAACGACAGTCCCACCGGCCCGGCCGGGCCCTGCGGCCCCATCGGGCCGCTCAAACCCTGTGAGCCGGTTGCGCCGGGAATCCCCTGCGCGCCCGCCTGCCCGGCAATCCCCTGGATTCCTTGCGGTCCGATCGGCCCATTCGGCCCCACACTTCCTGGCAACCCCTGCGGCCCCTGCGCGCCGGTTGCGCCCGTCGCTCCGGTCAATCCCTGCGGCCCCTGCGCCGTCAGCACTCCCCACTGCTGCGGGCTCAGGCTCGGCGTATTCCCATGGTTGCTGGCGATCAGCGATGTATAGCTCGACCCCTGCCACACCACCACGTCGCCCAGGGTGTAGTTCGTCACCGAGCTGTAGCTTCCCTGATAGACGAATCCCGGAGGCCCCTGCGGCCCGGTCGCTCCGATCTGCGCCGACGCCAGAATCCCCCACTCCGCCGGACTCAACCCCGGAGTGTTGCCATGGTTCCCTGCGATCAGCGAGATGTAGGCCGACCCCTGATACTCCACCACATCGCTCAGCCCGTAGTTCGACGTTGACGCGTAGGCCCCCTGATAGCCCAGTCCAGGAACCCCCTGCGGCCCCTGTGGCCCCGCCGGTCCCTGCGGCCCCGCTGGCCCGATCCCCGTTCCCCCCTCGGCCAGCAGACCCCAGTCCGCCGGACTCAGCGCCGGAGTGTTGCCAGCGTTCCCCGCAATCAGCGAGATATAGCTGGACGCCCCATACAGCACAATGTCGTTGAGAGCGTAGTTCGTCGTCGAGGCATATGTCCCCTGGTAATTCCACCCTTCGCCGTTGCCCGCGGGTCCCGCCGGCCCCTGTGGCCCTGTCGCGCCCGTAGGTCCTTGCGGCCCGGTCGCCCCTGTAGCTCCCGCCGGCCCCTGCGGCCCAGCCGGCCCCGTAGCTCCCGCCGGTCCTGCATTCACCAACTCCACATCCAGCGTTGGTGCGTGTGCCGTCAGGTCGTTCTCCTTGCTGTCGAACTGCACCATCGCGGTCCCGGCCGAGAGCGCCAGTCCATAGTTCGTCGCGGGCGAGCTGATCCACCCCTGCACCAGCGCCGTCACATCCACCGCGACGAACGCCCCGGCCTGGCTCACCGAAAAGACCCCGGCCGCGCTGCCGATCGCAGGCTCGGTGGCATAGGTCACGCTGTACTCGCCCCATGCCCCGGTGACCGGCGCAAATGTCACCAGCCCCGGCGTGGTCACCCGGTTGCAGTAGAGCCGCAGCACGGCGCGCGAAACCTTTCCCGCCGTCGTCCCCGCAGGCAGCAGCGACAGGTCGAACTGCAGCAGCGTGGTATAGCCCCCGCCCACGTCCAGATTGGAGATTGCCCCGCTATTGACCGTGGGCAGCGCGCTGTTCACATGCGCATCGGCCACCAGCGTCGGCTGAGCGCCCCAGGCCTGCGCCCCCGCACGCCACAACAACATCGAGCACAACAAAATCACCCGCACCGCCACCACCGGGCCCCCGCCCGCCCGCGGAGCCACTCTCAAGCCACGGTCAATTCCACCCCCGTTCCCCCTGCCCATTCCGGCTCCAGCTACTCCGGTTGCATAGCCGCTCTGGTCAGCCGGTCCCAGGGCCGGCCGGTGAGCTGCGCAACGGTTTCAACGTTCCCTGCTCGACGATTCACGCTGCCACGGGTCGCGTGCCGATGATGCGACTTCGTGGAGCAAGACAGACTTGGAATTGTACCGTTTTAGGACACCCCGGCATGAATAGCAAGCCCTTTCGTCTCGACCCTCTCTCTTTGCCGCTCCATCTTCCTTCCCGCTTCCCGGCGGTTCCCATCGAGTCGTGCAAAACCCTTCGATTTCCCTTCACGCCCGGCATCTCATAGACTGCAATGGCCGGTCCAATCCGCGCGGAGAACCTCAGACCATGTCCCAGCAAGCCCCCAACCAGCCCGGAACCCTCCCCACCCCCGACTCCCTGGTCGACATTCCCCACCTCGTCACCGCCTTCTACTCGCTCCATCCCGACCTTGCCGTCCCCGCCCAGCGCGTGGCCTTCGGGACCTCCGGCCATCGCGGCTCCGCCTTTACCGCCTCCTTCAACGACGACCACATCGCCGCCATCGCGCAGGCCATCGCCGACTACCGCCGGGCAAATAAGATCTCCGGCCCGCTCTTCCTCGCCAAGGACACCCACGCCCTCTCCGAGCCGGCCTTCGCTACCGCGCTCGAGGTCCTCGCCGCCAACTCCATCGATCTCTTCCTCGACGACCAGCTCGCCTACACGCCCACCCCCACGCTCTCCCACGCCATCCTGACGTATAACGCGAAACTCAACGGCGGCAAGACGCCCTCCCAAAAAGTTCTTGCGAGCGGAGCGAGCGATGGATCGAAGCAGTGGGCCGATGGCATCGTCATCACTCCCTCGCACAACCCCCCCGACGACGGCGGCTTCAAGTACAACCCGCCCAACGGCGGCCCCGCGGACACCAGTGTCACCCAGTGGATCGAGGACCGCGCCAACGAACTCATCTCCAAAAAACTCGCCGGAGTAAAACGCATCCCCTACACCGGCGCCCTCAACGCCTCCACCACCCATCGCCACGACTACATCTCGGCCTACGTCAACGACCTGGCAAACGTCATCGATTTCGCCCCGCTGGCCGGAACCACGCTGAAGCTCGCGGTCGATCCTCTAGGCGGCGCGGGCGTCTTCTACTGGCCGCGCATCGCGGAGAAGTACAAACTCGCGCTGGAGATACTGAATCCGTACGTCGATCCCACCTTCCGCTTCATGACGCTGGACTGGGACGGCAAGATTCGCATGGACTGCTCCTCGCCGTTTGCGATGGCGCGCATGATTGCGAATAAAGACAAGTTCGACGTGGCCTGGGCCTGCGACACCGACCACGACCGTCACGGCATCGTCACCCGCACCAGTGGCCTGCTCAACCCCAACCACTACCTCGCCGTCGCCATCCAGTACCTGTTCACGCACCGGTCGGGCTGGAAGCAGAACGTCGGCGTCGGCAAGACCCTCGTGTCCTCCTCCATCATCGACCGCGTAGCCAAAGGCCTGGGTCGCCCCATGCTCGAAGTCCCCGTCGGCTTCAAGTGGTTTGTGGATGGGCTGATTGACGGCTCGCTGGGTTTCGTCGGCGAAGAGAGCGCCGGGGCCAGCTTCCTGCGCCGCGACGGGAGTGTGTGGACGACGGACAAGGACGGGCTGATCATGGGCCTGCTTGCCGCCGAGATGACAGCGGTAACCGGCAAGGATCCCGGCCTGCTCTACAACGAACTGACGGCGAAGTACGGCTCGCCAATCTACCAGCGCATCGACGCCGCGGCCACGCCGGAACAGAAGGCCAAGCTGGAAAAACTCAGCGCCGCGCAGGTCACGGCGAAGACGCTGGCCGGAGAGCCCATCACCTCGATCCTGACGGAGGCCCCCGGCAACCACGCGGCCATCGGCGGGCTTAAAGTGACGACGGAGAATGGCTGGTTCGCCGCGCGGCCCTCCGGCACCGAAGACGTCTACAAGATCTACGCCGAGAGCTTCAACGGCCAGGAGCACCTCACCCAAATCCAAACCGAAGCGAAGGCGCTGGTGGGTGCCGTGATCGCCTAACATCCGGCGGGAACCACTCATCACGCCTCTGTCTCACGCGATGAGTGGCGTTGCACTCACCGTGCGCGCCAGGTCCACTCCATTCCGCCCAGGATGGTGCGGCCCTGCATGGGGACGCCGACGATCTCGGTGTAGCCGGTGTTGCTCAGGTTCATCAGCCGTAGGTACGGCCGGATGCTGCCGGCGTTGCGTGCAAGCCCCGCGTCCCACAGCGGGTAGGCCGTCTGCGTGGTCTTCTGCACAATATTGACCTGCGTGTGCGCGCTCACCTCGCGCCCCCACGCGCCCGGCAACTGCCCCGTCCAACCGAAGACGGCGTTCTGGGCCGCGTAGTTGAAGGCGTACTGCGAGAGGTAGTTCGGCGGCAGGTTGCCGGAGTGCGCCGCTGTATAGCTGAGGTCGAGCTGCTGAGTGGCGCTCAGCCGCACGCGCGCGCTGGCCTCCGCGCCGCTGATGTTCAGCGTGGGCACATTGACCGCCTGCCACTGCTCGCCCGCGGTTAGCGGAAGCAGCTTGGAGTAGTCGATCGCATTGGTCTCCTGCAAGCGGAAGCCGACCGCCGTCAGCGTCAGCCGGCCGTTCGCGGGTTTCCAGTCGATGCCGCCCTCATAGCTCCAACTCGACTCTGGCTTCAGCGCCGCATTCCCCTTCGTCGCCGGGTCGGAGTAGTAGAGATCGGTGTAGGTGGGCAGGCGGAATCCATGTCCCGCCGATCCGCGCAGGCGCAGCGTTTTGCTCAGTGTAAAAGCTGCAGCGGCGCTGGGCGAGAAGACCGAATCCCCACCGGAGAGCACCTCCTCGCGCGCGCCCAGCGAGAGCGAGAACCGCCCGAGCGCCCGCAGGCTGAGGTTGGCGTAGCCCGCGCCCTGGTTGCGTGCGTGAACGCCGAGCGCGTTGCTGCGGACTCCGCCGGAGAAGTTGAAGCTGTGGATGGAGTCGCCGGACTCTTCGAGCCCGTAGGCCAGCGTGGTGTTGCGGCCCAGCTCGTCGGCCCGCCGCAGCGCACCCTCGTAGCTGGTGGTGACGTGGTTGTTCTCGTAGATTGCGGGCAGCCCCTGGAGCAGCACAAACAGGTCGCTGTGCCGCAGATAGCCGAAGCTGGCCGCCGTCTGCTTTCCAAGCTGCTGCTGCATGCTGGCGAGCCAGGCCTTGGTGCGCTCCCACGAGTTGTACGGCCCGTAAAAATCATTCGCACCGTAGGGACGGTCGCTCATGGCCAGCAGAACGTCGGTCGTTCCCAGCGCCGTCTTCATCCAACTCTCGCTGGCCAGCGCATTGCTGCTGTAGTTGCGGTCGGCGATGAAGCCGTCGGAGGTGTCGCGGCTGCCGGTCAACTGCTCGGCAAATGGGCCTGTGGAGTAGGCCGCACGAAGATGCTGTTCCAGCGAGCCGTAGTTTCCCGCGCCCGAGCGCGCCACCACGCTCAACCCCGCTCCGGGCGCTCCGGTCAGCAGATTCACCGCGCCGCCGACGGCGTCCGAACCGTAGAACGTCGAGCCCGAACCATGCAGCACGTCCACGCGCGCGATGGCATCCAGCGGCACCGGAATGTCCAGGTTGAGATGGCCGGTCTCGGGATCGTCCACGCGCAGGCCGTTGACCAGAACCAGCGACTGCTCGAAGGTCGTGCCGCGGACCGCGAGGTCGGCCTGCACTCCCTCGCCCGCGCGCGCCTGCAGGTTCAGCGACGGGTCGGTGCGCAGCAGGTCCACCACGCTGTCCGTCCCCACCGGCGCCTCGCGCGGCAGGATCACATCCACGGAGCGATTGCTCTCGGCCAGCGGTAGCGGCTCGGCGGTCGTCGTCACCTGCACGCTCTGCTGCACGCTGATTGGACTCTGAGGCTGGGAGACGGCCGGCTGCGCAGCCGGGCCCGCGCTGGAAGAGACCTGCTGGCAGACGGCCGCTGATACGGCGAGCAGGCAGAGAGAGAGGGTAGCGAGTCCTTTTTTCATTGATATTGCGATGTCTCTTTGTGTGGGATTTGGGTGGCCGCCCTGCCTGTATCTTACGTCACGCGTCTGCCTTCGCGTCTGCGCGACGAAGTAGAATGGGCCTGTGAGCCTATCCTCCGCGTCTCTCTCCGCAATCCGCCGCAAGGTCGAGCGCCGCGAACGCATCTCGCCCGCGGACGCCCTCCTGCTCTGGCGCCAGGCCACGGACGAAGAGATGCGCTCGCTCGCCTCGCTGGTGCGCGCGCGCTTCCACGAACCCACCTCCTGCACCTATCTCCTCATGCGCATCATCAACACGACGAATGTCTGCGTGGCGCAGTGCGACTACTGCGCCTTTTACACGCTGCCCGGCCAGCCCGGCGGATACGTCCTCAGCCAGGAGCAGGTCTTCGCCAAGATCGACGAACTCCTCGCCCTCGGCGGCGACCTCATCGGCTTCAACGGAGGCTTCAACCCACAGCTCTCGCTCGACTACTACTGCGATCTGGTCCGCGCCATCCGCGCCCGCTACGGCGACCGCATCGAGCTCTACGCCTTCACCATCGCCGAGTTCCTCTACCTCGCCGACCACGCCTCGCTCTCCTACGCCGCCACAGCCGAGCGTCTCAAGCAGGCTGGAGTCCGCTGGATCACCGGCGGCGGCTCCGAAATACTCACCGAGGACTTCCGCCTCCGCCACAGCAAGTTCAAGTACACCGTGGCACAGTTCTTCGCGGCGCAGGCAGCCATCGTCGCCGCCGGACTGCGGACGACAGCCACAATGGTGATCGGCTTCGACGAATCCATCGAGGAGCGCATCGAGCACCTCGACCGCACGCGACGTTTTCAGGACGAGACCGGCGCGCAGGAGAGCTTCCTCTGCTGGAACTTCAAGCCCTACTCAACTCCCCTCGGCGACAAGCTCGGCAACATCGAGATCACGCCCGCGGAGTACCTGCGCCATCTCGCGTTGAGCCGCATCTACCTGGACAATATCCCGCGCATTCGCACCTCCGTCCTCACCCAGAACGAGCGCGCGCTGGAGGGCCTGCTCTACGGCGCGGACGACTTCGACATCCCCATCGAGGACGAGGTGACGCAGAAGGCCGGGGCCACCATCAACCTCAACTTCGACCGAATCCTCGACGTCGCCCGCAGCCTCGGCTTCGAGCCGAGGTATCGCCATGTGGCGCTGGAGCACACGGCGAAGGCTATTTAGCGAGGTTCCTTTTACTTGCTGGGCAGAGCGTAGATCACCTCGCCCGGACGCGTGTAGTGCAGCTCTTCGCGCGCCTGGTGTTCGATCGCATTGGGATCGCTCTGGAGCCGGTTCACGCGTCCCGTCAACAGGACGTTCTCCTGTTGCAGCTCCTGCATCTGCAGGCTCAGCAGTTGCGACTCATGCCGCTTCTGCTCATACACCGTCAACCCATTCGCCCCGAAGACGACGTGATACGCCACCCCCAGCGCCAGCGCCGCGGCAGCCACGGTCGCCAGCTTGCGCCGCTCCATCGAGAGCCGCCCGCACAGTGCGCGCAGAGACGCAAAACGTCGTCGCCTCGCCGGGATCGGTGGGTTGCCTTCCATCGTTCCAGTTGATGAGGCGCAGCCGTTCCAGTCAAGACCGGACTCCGCACCGCGCGCGGCAAGAACCAAGTTCGTACACATGCGCCCCGCATCGAATCAATTTCGAAATCGAATCTCATTCGCGCCAATCTCGCGCAAACTGTATCGTTTTCGTGCAAACCAATCGAAGCGCGAATCAAGTGCCGACGGATTCCGCATCTGCTTTCGCACCAACGGCGCACAATCCCGCGCCGCTTGGTATTCTTGTGGTGTCTGATTTCATCTCTCTCCCCATCCACTGAACCACTCTGCCGAAGGAACAGCCAACGCATGACAGCACCCCCCGCAGCCATCCAGGAAATCAAGATCGCCCACAGCCCGGACTCCGACGACGCCTTCATGTTCTACGGCCTGGCCACCAACAAGGTGCGCGTTCCCGGCTTCAAGTTCACTCACACGCTCACCGACATCGAGACGCTGAACCAGCGCGCCATCCACGACCCCTTCTACGATGTCACCGCCATCAGCTTCCACGCCTATCCATATCTTCAGGAGACCTACACGCTGATGGCCTGCGGCGGCTCGGTGGGCGAGGGCTACGGCCCCATGGTCGTCTCCCCGCGCAAGCTCTCGCCGGACGACCTCCGGAAGACGCGCATCGCCGTTCCCGGAACGCTCACCACCGCCTATCTCACGCTCAAGCTCTTCTGCCCCGAGGTGGAGACCGTCACCCTCCCCTTCGACAAGATCATCCCCGCGGTCGTCGCGGGCGAGTTTGACGCCGGCCTCATTATCCACGAGGGCCAGCTCACCTACGGCAACAACGGTCTGGTCAAGGCGCTCGACCTCGGCGTCTGGTGGCGCGAGCAGACCGGCCTTCCGCTGCCCCTGGGAGGCAACGCCATCCGCCGGGCATTGGGCAAAGACGCAATGCGGACCACGACCAACGCGCTGCGCGAAAGCATCCAGCACGCACTCGACCACCGCGACGAGGCGCTCGCCTACGCCATGCAGTTCGCCCGCGACCTGGAACCCGCGCTGGCCGACAAGTTCGTCGGCATGTACGTCAACGAGCGCACTCTGAACTACGGCGAAGACGGACGCGAGGCCATCCGCAAGCTGCTCGGGATGGGCTTCGAGCGCGGCATCATTCCCGTGCAGGCAAAAGTCGATTTCGTCGACTGAAGATGATTCATCCTTGCTGTAGAGGGAAGAATAATTGTCATTCTGAGCGGAGCGAAGAATCCCCGTTTTTGTCTGAGGCGCAACGCTCCGCTCGATAATAAAACTCCTCCAGCCCATGCAATCGCAAAGAAATTTCCACCCCTCGCATGTGCTATTCTCTTCAAGGTGGTTGTGCGTGAAAGGCCTCGAAGCCCAGGCCGCCCAAGCCCGATCGCCCCTCCCCCGAGAGGCCGCAACAAATGCAGCGTTGCAACGAGTCATGAGGTTGCAACACGAGGGCATTGCAGAAGAAAAACCGCGGCAACACCAGCGGACGCGTAGCTCAATTGGCAGAGCATTCGACTCTTAATCGACAGGTTGAAGGTTCAATTCCTTCCGCGTCCACCATTTCATCATCCAAGAAAAGCCAGCAACATCCGAAAGTCAGCGTAAATGCTGGCTTTTTCATTGATTTATCGTCCACTGACGGACAATCCCGTCTCTTGGCATCCGGGGGCAACTGGGGGCAACATTGGGGGCAACTGGGTTCCACCGAAAAGGAGTTGCCCCCATTTATGCCCCTGACCAATACTGCGGTCCGTAACGCCAAATCCAGTGGAAAAACTATCAAGCTCTTCGATGAACGCGGACTGTATCTGGAGGTTTCACCGACCGGCGGCAAGTGGTGGCGGCAGAAGGTTCGGGTTGATGGCAAAGAGAAGCGGCTCTCCGCCTGGGACACGTCCCTGTCAAGCCCATGCTCTAGCCTCGACGCGACTCCAAAGTTCCCAAATTCAGCAAATTGACCATCGGCACCGAGCAATATTAAGATACCGGCACGCCACGCAACCACAAATCGCATTCCATCTGGGAGACCACTTTGCCGAGCCCGTCACCCGATCCGAGTATCCAGTCCTGGTTCACGGAACTAAGAAAGATGCAGGCAGTCTGCATTAACAACAGCGTCGGTAAGCTCTCCCTGCTGGGCTTCGCCAACGCCAATATCGCCACCGCCATCCCCTCCCCGGCCGATCAAAACAACTTCCTCACCGCCGTCGCCGTGGCCACTGGATACGCCGATCTTCAGACCGCCGACCTCACGACCTACAAAACCTTCAGGGCCCTTCTCGACTACTGCCATCTGCTCGAAAACGAAATCTTCATCGCCCTCAAGAAGCTCTCTGTCGCAGCCCTCCAAAAAGCAAACAGCACCACGTACTACGCCGCCACCGTAACCACAGCCTTCCCCGGCGGCAGAACCGGCCAACCCTGGATCGACGCCCAGGCGATGCTCATGGCCGGTATGGACCCCACCTGCTACACCCTCCCCTTCCGCATCATGATCAACGCCATCGTAGACAAGACTGGCTCCTCCATGGGCGATGTGGTTCCGCAGATCGCGGTGCTCGGATGACCATCCGTCAGGCAGCTTCTCTCCTTCTGCTCCTGTCCCCAGCCGCTGCTCCCGCCCAACCGCCGGCTGCTGCCACCGGCACTCCGGCTGCAAGCGCTCAAGCCGCATACGCCGCGGCACCAGCCACTCCAGCAGCAGCACCCGCCGCCATTCCCAACAACCTCATCGTCGCGGCCATCCACTACATCCCCTACCCCGCTCTCAACCCCATCACAGCCATCACCGTTACCGTCGGAAAGCCCGATACGCCGATCTACGACATCATCTCTGACCGGGTCGGCAATCCCAAATGGAACTGCGCCTTGCCGCAGTTCTACAAAGTCACCGTCGTCGACAGCTCTCTCAAAGTGCTCTCCCAGCTCTCCATCAGCTCCGTTCACCTCACCGGCTTCGACCCGACGACCCACGCCCCCCTCACCACCTGCGATGGCAACGGACACCCCACCCGCCTCGACCTCATCCTCGGCACTCAACCCAATGCCGGCGATCTCATCCAGGTCTCCGTCCTCGACGCCGACCTCAAGACCGTCCTCGTCACCTCCGATGGCAAGCTCGCCATGACCGCCACCAATATCCCTACCTTCACCGCCACCCCCCAATCAGTTCCCGGCGAAGCCCTCAACAACGGAACCACCCGCACGGTCGGCCAGCTTAGCGTCGCCTTTGCCGACCCCGTCCTCGCCCCCCACAGCCCCGTCAATCTTTACGCCAAAAGCACCGACCTCCTCTCAACCGATGGCAAGGACACCAAAAGCGCCGTCGCCCTCACCCTCGGCGCGCAGCGCGGCTTCCTGCCCCACTGGTACAGCCCCCTCGACCTCGAACAGACCCTCCAGGGCAATCAAACCGCCAAGAACCTCTCCACCGTCACCAGCCTCGGCTTCAACACCCTCCCACCCTGGCGTTGGGCCAGCAAGGTCCTCGCCAATAGCTTCATCCTCGCCCCGCTCCCCCCCGAGCCCACCATCGCCAACCTCTACACCCACCGTTTCGAGCAGCTCGTCACTGCCAAGACCCCCAAGCTTGCCGAGAACGACTACACCCTGAATGGCTCCTTCTCCTGGGACACCATCAGCTTCCCCTTCACCTGCAAACTCCTCTTCTGGGAAAAGCCCGCCCTGCCCCCCAAGGGCGCCACATCCGACGAGCTCGCCTCGGTCGCCACCGGTGTAGCCAAGCAGGCCGACGTCAAGGTCACTCCCGTCACCACCCCCGCCGCCCTCCCCGCGCCGGCCAGCACCAACTGCCTCGGCCTCGAGCTCGACCTTGGCGGCTGGTATCTCCCCCTCGACCTCACCACCAAAGGAACCCAGAAAGCCGAAGGCTACGGAGACGTCTCCATCCTCATCCCGCTCTCGGACTTCAGCGCAGCCGCCCAGCAGCTCAACTACATCACTAAGGGCAACTCCGCCAAATTCCAGATCCGCATCAAATACGCCGATGCCGTCAACCAAACCAATAACTACGCCCGCACCCGCAGTTGGACCTTCGGCATCGAAGCCCTCAAGTAACCAACCGTTGTCGCGCATAATCCAAAAGCCGGATCAGCCGCACGCGAATGCGTCCGCCGCTCGCAAAGCGGCTTCGTTCAAGTCGGCTTAGAACGGATCGGCAGTGTGACTGGGGATAAACCAGTATTGGAGAGTGCGAAGACTTACGCGGACGATAAAGGCATGCGTTGAAGCCCGCAGATAGAACTTGACTTTGGCCGGTTAGTTGCTAAGATTGGCAACCTATCTGAATTGAAATGACCCCGGAAACGCGGAGATTCTCTTGTCTGAAGATCCTCAATCGCTCCAGGGAAAGCCCCCCGAGGAGGCGTCGCCGACCGAGCCTGGGGCCAGCGTGAAGACGGTGCCGAACTGCGGCCAGAAACCGCAGACCGCATACGAATCGAAGAGCATTTTCGTTTGTTGCGACGGCACCGGAAACGAGTTTGCGGCGAAGGATTCCCGGAACGGCAACTCCAACGTCGTGAAGCTGTATACAACGTTAAAACTGAATCTGCGCCAATTTGCTTACTACCATCCCGGCGTCGGCACCATGGGAGACCCGACGAAAGAGGGACTGGCCAGACAATGGTCCGTCATCAAGGGCCTGGCATTTGGCGATGGCTTCCGCGATAACGTGCTCGACGCATACCGCTATCTCATGCAGCACTATGCGGCCGGAGACAAAGTGTACATCTTTGGATTCTCGCGCGGGGCCTATACGGCACGGGCCCTCGCCGGACTGCTGCACGGATACGGGCTTCTCTGCCGGGGAAACGAGGGCCACATCCCGTATGCGTGGCGAATGTATACCGCGAGGGTCGCCACGGAGAAAGAGCTGAACGCGCACACGATCAGCACCGACACTACCTTCCGCGACACTTTTTCGCATAGGGATTTCTCAATTCATTTCGTGGGGCTGTGGGACACGGTGTCTTCCATAGGTTGGATCACGGCGCCGCTGCGACTGCTGGATATGGCGCAGAATTCCACGATCCAACGGGGACGACATGCGGTCAGCATCGACGAGCGGCGATGCTTCTACCAGGACAATCTGTGGGGAAAGCCTGTGGAGGTGACCGTCCCGGTTGTGTTACGGGGCAAGCCTGCAGCGGCTGCCATTCCCAGGGAACAGGACCTTTTGCAGGTGTGGTTTGCAGGAGTCCACTCCGACGTCGGCGGAAGCTACCCGCAGTTGCAGAGCGGACTGGCGAACATCACGCTGAAATGGATGATCGACGAAGCCAGAAAGGCCGGTGCTGTTTTCGATGAGCCACGCGTGCGCATGGTGCTTGGGTCTCCGGGCCCTGGTGAGCCGACGCCAGAGACGGCGGCCCTGGCACCCCTGTACGAAAAGCCGAAATCCTCCACGCTACACCCCTCACTTCATGGAATCTGGTGGCTGCTCGAGTTATTGCCCCATCGTTACTATGACAAGGACGACTCAAGCGTAAAGAAGCGCATTCCGCTCGCGGCCTACCGCAAGATTCCAAGAGGTGCGCTCGTTCATCCGAGCGTGAGAGAACGACTCAAGGATCCCTGCTACCGGCCTAAGAACGTGACGAGCGATGAATTGGTCGATGCGCCACCGGCTGCGAGCGTTCCTCTCGCTGATGACGCGTACCTGCGTTTCGAGCCGAAGATATGTCGCGAGTACAGGTTGCGCCAGAACTGGTTTGTGGTGTTGGTTGTAACAGTGGTGGAGCTGGGACTGGCTTTCTATGCGGCGTCATGGATGGCAGTGCTGACTCATCGGTATCTGCATCCAGGACAGGCCCTGACGTCTTCGTGGAACTGGTGGTTTGCGTTAGAAAGATTCGTGATGAACCACTGGTTTTTGAAGATCGGGCCGGTCGCGGATTTCTTGTGGGCGATGTTTGTAGCGACGGTTGCAGTGATCGCCGGGAAGTTAATTTCGTTTGTTCGGAAACCTCGGGCATAACGGGTGATTTCGGCCACCTTGTGGCCGCCTACGTGGCTAATTCTCGTCAGCGTAGACTTGTCAATTGCCTCACGCACTCTTTACAGTGGGTCGCACTCGAAAACGGAGATTGCGCTAAAAGTGAATCGTACTCAACGCCGCGCAATCGACCTCTGCCGCGCGGGACAGGTCCGCAGTCCTTGAGTTGTGTAACTCGATCGCCGGACGGATAGGATGGAACCGGAGTTATTCAACGTATCCCATTCGCGAATGGGCCCTAACGAGGAAGTCTTGGCCGAAGCCAGCCCCCCAGCCCGCATCGTTCTCACCACCACGGCCAATCCGGAGGAGGCCGCACGCCTGGGCCGCACGCTGGTCGAAGAGAGGCTGGCCGCCTGCGCCACCTTGGTTCCGGCCGTCCAGTCCATCTACCGCTGGCAGGGCCAGATCGAGTCCTCCACGGAGACCCTCCTCCTGCTCAAGACCGGCCCCGATCAGCTCGCCGCCCTCGAAGCGCGCCTGCTTCAGTTGCACAGCTACCAGACCCCGGAGTTTCTGGTTCTCGCGGTCGAATCGGGGAGCCATCCCTACCTCGAATGGCTGCATGACTCCCTGCGCCGGGATTGATCCACAGGCCGTCCGAACAATCACTTTGGCACTCCCAGGATGGGACGGCAACAGACCATGGACGCCCAGGGTGCTCCTGCTGTTTGAGCGGTTCTCCGGTGAATCCGTGATACAGATCACATCTCCGTGCGGAGAATGCGCGTCATATAAATACGGGGTGCGAATAGGGGGTCCTTTTATGAAGTCAAAAACATCTCGCCGCGATTTTCTCTCTGCTGGTTTGATCCTGCCTGTCGTCGGTGCGGGTTCCAGCCTGGGACTAATGAATCTCTCCGCGCAAACGCCAGCCGGAAGCACCGGTTCCGCAAGGAGCGCCAACTCGCCAGTCAAGCTCAGTTACAAGACGCTAGGCAAGACTGGGCTGAAGGTGACCTCGGTGGGAATGGGATGCATGATCACCTCGGACCCCAGCGTGGTGACGCGCGCGGCCGATCTTGGCATCACCTACTTCGACACCGCGCGCGGCTATCAGCACGGCAACAACGAGCGCATGGTGGGCGCGGCGCTGGGCAGCAAACGCAAACAGGTGGTGCTCTCCACCAAGACGGAGGCGCGCGACAAGGCGGGAGCGTTGGCACAACTCGACACCAGCCTGAGCGAGCTCAAGACGGATTTCGTGGACATCTGGTATCTGCACGGCAAGAGCAGCCCGAGCGAGATTCACGACGACATGATCGAAGCGCTGCAGCTTGCCAAGCAACAGGGCAAGGCGCGCTTTGTCGGCATCAGCACGCACAGCAACCAGCAGACACTGATTCCCTGGATGGTGCAGAAGGGCGTCTTCGATGTGGTGCTGTCGGCCTTCAACTTCAGCATGGACCCTGCCGTGGAGCAGGCGATCAATGCGGCGGCCAAGGCTGGCATGGGCGTGGTGGCGATGAAGGTGATGGCGGGCGGCTCGCGCAACCAGAAGCTGGCGCAGCAGGGCGCCCTGCTGGCGGCGTTGAAGTGGGTGACCAATCATCCCAGCGTCGCGACCACCATTCCCAGCATGACGGACATGGACCAGTTGGATGAGAACCTGAAGGCCATGGCGAACCCGTTCACTGCGGAGGACCACAAGCTGCTGGCCGCGCATCTGGAGCTGATCCAGCCGGAGTATTGCCGCATGTGCGGCAAGTGCGAAGGCGCCTGCGCGCAGGGCCTGCCGGTGGCCGATGTGCTGCGCTTCCTCACCTACGCCGACGGATACGGCGAGTTCGCGCTGGGCCGGGAGAAATTTTTGCAGTTGACCAGCGAGCAGATATCCGCGCACTGCGGCGACTGCGCCGAGTGCACGGTGAAATGTCCCTACGGCGTTCAGGTCTCGCGCCGTATGGCTCGCGCCCAGGAGTTGTTCGCGTGAGGATCGCACCTCTGGCGCTCTTGCCCATCCTGCTAGCGGCGGGGATGGCTCGCGCCCAGGAATATCTCAGTTGCCAGCTCGCGCCCGGATGGACGCAGTCCGAGCCAATCCACCAGTACACCGCCGACAACCTCTACGACTACAAGGACGGCGGGGCCGAGGGCTACCTGATCTACGGCTTCGCGGGCATGAAGTCGCTCAGCTGCAAGTCGGGCGATAACACGCTGACCATCGACGTCTCGGAGATGAGCGATGCCGACGCGGCGTACGGAATCTTCGCCACCAACCGCGATCCGCGGCTGCCCATCGCCAAGATCGGGATGGGCGGGCAGGTGCAGCCGCAGAGCGCCAGCTTCGCCAAGGGAAAGTACTACGTCGAGATCGTGGTAAGCGCCGACGATACCAACATCATTCACACTGCCGAGCTACAGGCCCTGGTCAACAAGATGGCTCGGCGAATCGAAGGGCGCGAGACTCCGCCGGAGGCGCTGGCGTGGTTCCCGCAAGAGGACCTCACCTCCGCCGGAATGGTTCCCGAGAGCGTGCTGGGACTGAAGCAACTGAAGCGCGGCTACGTGGCGAAGTACAAGCAGGGGCAGGCGTTCATCGTGCTGGAGGACTCGCCGGAGTCAGCAGCAGAGGTGATGAAGGAGCTGCGTGAGCGCTTCGACGGAGCAATTGACGCAAAGGTTGGCGACGAGGCCTTCCAGGCGAAGGCGCAGTACTTGGACGGAATCTGCATCTTTCGCAAGGGAAAAACTATTGCCGGATATGCAAACCTGCCCACTGCGCAGGAGGCCGCTGCGCAGGCCGTAAAACTCGCCGCGCGCATTCCGTAGGCGCAGGCGCAAGAGGTTCAACCGCACCTGGAGTGAGAGGATAGAAGTGCAGGCATTCCGAGCAACGGGGAGAAGTCACGCATGAAGCAGTTTGTCGCTGTGGCCTTTGGATTGGGATTGCTGTGCAATGCATTGCTCTTCGTGCCTCAGGTGCTGGCGCTCTGGCGCAAGAAGAACAGCGAGGGGGTCTCGCTGCTCACCTTCGGCGGGTTCAGTGTGCTGCAGGCGATCGGGATTGTGCATGGCTTCTATCAGCACGATCGCTCACTGATCCTGGGAATGGCGGCGAGCCTCATTACATGCGGCGCCGTCACATCTCTGACGCTCTTCTATCGCCTGAGGCGGAGTTGACTCACGCCTGAGGCGGATTTGACTCAAATTGCGTTACGCGAAGCAGACGTCGTCGCACGGATCGAGAATCTGCTGCGCGACAACCTGTGGCTCATCGCATCCGCTCAGCAACTGCGAGATGACGTCGGCGGCGCTGTACTCGGTGCGGCCCGGCTGCAGAAAGCGCGCGATGGTGACGAGGTCGTCGCCCGCCGTAATCAGGCCATACTCCTCGCGCCTGCCGTTGCGCACCTGCTGGTAGCCGATGTTGGCCATCAGTCCATTGCAGACGCACTTTCTGCCCACGGTATCTTCCACCTTGCCGCCCTTGGAGACAAAGAGAGTGACCGGCTCGGAGGCGCAACGATAGCCGATGCCGCCCTCCGCTGTCCGGTACGGCTCCCTCAGGAAGCTTAGGTCGCAGATGCGCGGACGTTCGGCGAAGACTTCGGCGTCCGAACAGGTGCCTTCCAACTGCGCAACCTTGAAGGGAAATCCCGTGGGCGAGGCCAGCGGATCGGTGAAGACGCGCGCCTCTCCGGCGATGGCCTTGGCCAACAACGCCCTCTTGTAGCTCTCGCGCAGGCCGCTTTCGTTGGTAAATTCGAACGCGGTGCCAACCTGCACGCCCGCGGCTCCCTGCTCCAGCGCCTCGCGCAGCATCTCTGCGCTGCCATAGCCTCCGGCCAGCCAGAAGGGCACGCCCAGCTCGCGGAGCTTTGCGATGTCGATTGCGTCGCGCTCGCCATAGACCGGTTCGCCGATCTCGGAAAACAGCGGCTTGCCGCGCGGCGGAGCGTTGTGGCCGCCGGCCGTTCGCGTCTCGATCACCAGCCCGTCCACGCGCCCGTTCGCTTTCTTGAGCATCGTCGTGGCCAGCGTGTTGGAGGAGACGATGGGCAGAAACTTGGGCCGCGTCAGCGGGCCAAGGTCGCACTCCATGAACTCGCGCGGATCGAAGCGCATGGTGACGTCGTCGCCCTCCTGCGAGCCATGGATATGGATCGAATATTCCGCGGGCCCGTGGTTGACGTAGCTGTCCAGCACGCCGGGAATCTTCAGCGGAATGCCCGCTCCCATCACAACGTATCCCACCCCGGCCAGCATCGCCCCGTAGATGCAGGGCAGGTGCGCCGTCTGAATCTTCTCCAGATAATTGATGCCGACTGGATTCGTGTGGCCCTGGCGGGCCAGATAGACCTCGACGAAGTTGGCCACGATGCACAGCTCAGAGAGCTCGCGAGGGATGTCCTTCTCCAGCGGCGGAACAGGGAGATACGGCGTCCGCTCGGCCTTGCCCCCGGCGATGTAGTACTTCTGCCAGATGCGCTCGGCCATTGCAGGAAAGGGAAATGCGTCCAGGCCGCGCCGCATGTGCCCGCCCGGATCGCCATCCTGCAGCCGCCGCGCCAGAATCGGGTCCAGCGCCGTACCGGATACCAGCCCCAACTGGCCGAGCCGCGAGACCGCCTGCGCCAACCGCCAGTTTGAAACCCCCGCGCCCATTCCACCCTGGATGATCACTGGGTTGCTCGTCGATGGTTCGCTCGTTGCTGGTTCACTCATACTGCCTAAAGTGTTTCATCCAGCAGAACCCCTCAAACGTATTAGTTTTGTAACTTTCATCGCCATTCCCAGCCTGAATCCACAGGCGTGAAAGTCCTGAGGGACTTTTCCAGACGCCCTGCAAGTTCGATGTGAAATGGGCCATCCGAGAGCGCCGGCGCCCCAATTTGACTGATAATACTTACAGGCTCCAAGACTCGATGCCAGATCTCTGAGCTGGAGTTGCGGAGCGATTGCGGAGGGGAACCTTGATTCGATGCGGGATGGCCCGATGACGAGGACGGTGATCGTCGGCGGCGGCATCAGCGGGCTGGCCACTGCGTTTTACTTGCAGGAGTGCGGCCTGCGCGACTACACGCTGATCGAGGGCGCGCCGCGCTGGGGCGGCAAGATCACGACGGCGCGCGAGGACGGGTTCACCATCGAAGGCGGGCCCGATTCGTTTATTACGCAGAAGACTGCCGGGACCGAGCTGTGCAAGCGGCTGGGGCTGGAGGACCAGTTGGTTGGCTCGAACAGCGGCAAGGGCGCAACGGTTTATATATGGAGCGGCGAGCGGCTGCACGCGATGCCGGAGGGCATGATGCTGATGGCGCCGACCATGGTGCTTCCATTCCTGCGCTCGCGGCTGATCTCGTGGCCCGGAAAGCTGCGCATGGGGATGGAGATTTTTGTTCCGCGGGCGCGCGGTGACGAAGACGAGAGCCTGGCCGGATTTGTGCGCCGGCGATTGGGCGCGGAGGCGCTGAACAAACTTGCCGGGCCGCTGATGGGAGGCATCTATGCGGCGGACCCGGAGCGGCTGAGCCTGAAGAGCACGTTTCCCATCTTTCTGGAGATGGAGAAAAAATACGGCAGCCTTCTGCGCGGAATGATGAAGCGGGCGAAGCGGCCTGTAACGCCCGAAGCGGGGCCGCGCGCGGCGCATGGTTCGAAGCGCCCGCCGATGTTCATGACGCTGCGCGGCGGCCTGCAGCAGCTCTCCGATGCGCTGGTGTCGCAGTTGCCGCAAGAGTCTCTGCGGGCCGGATGCAGCGCGCTCGCGGTCCATCGTCATGCGGGCCGGTACAGAATCGACTTGAGCGATGGATCGTGCCTGCTGGCGGAGGATGTAGTCTTTGCGACCCCATCGTTTGCGACGGCCGATCTGGTGGAGCAGCTCGATCCCGCGCTGGCGGAGCGGTTGCGCGCGGTCCGCTATGTATCGACCGCGACGGTCTCGCTGGGATTCCGGCGCAGCGAAGTCGCGCACCCCTTGCAGGGATCGGGCTTCATCGTGCCGCCCAGCGTGGGGCGAAGGATTACAGCCTGCTCGTGGTCGTCGGCGAAGTTCCAGCATCGCGCGCCGGAGGACTGCGTTCTGCTTCGCGTCTTCATCGGTGGCGCGCTGGCCGAGGAGTTCGCCGAACAGGATGAGGCCGCGCTGGTGCAACTGGCCCGCGAGGAGTTGCAGACGATTCTGGGGATTGCCGCGACGCCGATTCTGGCCAAGGCCTATCGCTGGCCGAAGGCCAATCCGCAGTACGACCTCGGACACGAAGAGCGGGTCGCGGAGATCGAGCGGTCGCTTTCCAACCTTCCCGGTCTGCATCTGGCTGGCGCTGCCTATCATGGGCCCGGCATTCCAGACTGCATCCAGAGTGGAAGGAAGGCGGCACAGGCCATCGCCGCGAGACAGGCGCGGGCCGAGAGCGCCGGGAGAAGCGAACCATCGTCCGTTTGCATCGAATCCTAGGAGAAGCCAGCGAATGCCATTCAACGAAATCGGAGCGAAACCAAAGTCCACCGCGACTGACTCCACCGCGCACGCACACCCGCACGCGCAGCGCGCCGCGGCGCACGAGTACTCGCGGAACCCGATGAACATCTACTGGGAGATGACGCAGGCCTGCGGGCTGGCCTGTCGCCACTGCCGCGCGGAGGCGATCTCGACGCCGCATCCGGAGGAGCTGACGCATGCCGAGAGCATGGACCTGCTGCGCCAGATCGAAGCCTTCGACAAACCGCTGCCGCACCTGATCCTGACCGGTGGCGATCCGCTGCGGCGCGCCGATTTGTATGAGCTGATCGACGAGGCGCACCGGCTGGGGCTGACGATCTCCGTCACACCCAGCGCAACCGGCGACCTGACCTACGGCGTGCTGGCCAAGCTGAAGGCGCATGGCGTGGAGAGCCTGGGGCTGAGCCTGGACGGCTCGACTGCGGCGCTGCACGAGGCCGTGCGCGGCGTGGAGGGCTGCTTCGACTGGACGATGCGCGCGGCCCAGAACGCGGCGAAGCTGGGAATTCCGACCCAGGTCAACACGCTGGTGGCGCAGGAGACTGAGGCCGATCTGCCGGCGATCTACGAGCTGCTGAAGAGCGTCCATGTGATGCGCTGGAGCCTCTTCTTCCTGATCGCGGTAGGCCGGGGCAAGCTGCTGAAGCCCGTCTCCGCCGAGCGCGGCGAAGAGCTGATGCGCTGGGCCTTCGACCTGTCGCAGGATGCGCCATTTGTGCTCGCGACCACCGAGGCGCCTTCGTATCGCCGCATCGCGCTGGAACGGATGCGCGCGGCGGGATGGACGCGCGAACAGATCGCGCAGACGCCGGTCTATAGCGGCTTCGAGGTCCGCGACGGACATGGGATTGTGTTCATCTCCAACACGGGCGAGATCTGTCCCGCGGGCTTTCTGCCGCTGGCGACGGGCAATGTGCGCGTCAACAAGCTGGCGGATGTCTACCGCAACTCGCCGGTCTTCCGCGAGCTGCACACGCCCAGCCACTTCAAGGGCAAGTGCGGCGTCTGCGAGTATCGCACGCTCTGCGGCGGTTCGCGGTCACGCGCATTTGCCTATACCGGCGACCCGCTGGAGAGCGATCCCTTCTGCGCGTACGAGCCGAAGGCCGGCGCCGCGCGCTGATCCCACCCATCGCGATAAGGCCGCGATGAATGGGGCACCCGGCAACGGCCCCGCCTTAGCCGCGATGAGACTGCGGCGAAGATGGGGCACCCGGCGGGACGGGGTAGAATGGGAGCGATGAAGCGGACGCTGCGCTGGTTGACGATCGTTGTGTTGCTGGTGGCGCCTGGGCTGGCGCTGCGGGGCGAGTCGGTGGCTGGGCTGCCCGCGCCGACCGGCTATGTGAATGACTTTGCCGGGGTGTTGTCGCCGGAGACAAAGCAGGGCCTGGAAGAGCTATGCACGGAGGTGGACCACCAGGCGCACGCGCAGATTGCCGTGGTGACGGTGCAGAAGATGGAGGCCGACCCGGTGAAGGGTCAAAAGGCGGATGAGCTGCCCGCGCCTTCGATCGAGGAGTTTGCGACCGCGCTGGAGGACAAGTGGAAGGTGGGGGCCAAGGGGACCGATCGCGGCGTGCTGGTGATTGTGTCGCTGGACCCGAGGAAGTATCGGATCGAGGTGGGATACGGGCTGGAGGGGATCCTGCCGGATGGCAAGGTGGGAGACATCGGGCGGGAGATGCAGCCGTATCTTCACACCAACGACTACAACCAGGCGATATCGCTGGGCGTGCGCGAGATTGCGCAGGTGATTGCATCAGATGCGGGGGTGACGCTGGCCGGGCTGGAGGGCAACGGGGCGCCGGTGAGAGAGCGATATTATTCTCAGCCGCAGGCGCAGATGCAGGTGAACCCGATTGCTGCGCTGGTGTTTGGAGTGATTGTGCTGGTGGTGATTGCGGTGCTGATCAGCACCGGACACATCGGGCTGCTGTTCTTCCTGTTGTTTAACCTGATGGGCGGCGGCGGCGGGGGCGGAGGATTTGGCGGAGGCGATGGCGAGGGCGGCGGAGGGGGAGGATTCGGCGGATTCGGCGGCGGAGGTTCCGGGGGTGGGGGCGCGAGTGGAAGTTTTTAAAGACAGGGAACAGGGAACGGGGATTTGACGTACAAAGTTGAAAGGCCAAACGGAAAGGCGAGGGATTATGAATAAGGGTTTGTGGGTTGTGCTGGGCGTGGTTGGGTTGATCGTTGTGGCGGCGCTGTTTGTCGGCGGCAGCTATGTGACGGCGCGGAACACGATGGTGCAGAAGAATGAAGATGTGGACCAGGCCTATGCGCAGGTGGATGTGGTGCAGCAGCGGCGGCTGGACCTGATTCCCAACCTGGTGGCGAGCGTGAAGGGATACGTTGCCGAGGAGTCCACCGTGCTGACGAACATCGCGAATGCGCGCGCCGGTGTGCTGGCGGCGGCGGGCAACCGGCCGGGAAGCATCCAGGCCAACACGCAGTTGAGCGCGGCGATTGTGCCTCTATTCCGGCTGCAGGAGGCGTATCCGGACCTGAAGGGGAATGACCAGTTCATGCGCCTGGAGGACGAGCTGGCAGGGACGGAGAACCGGATTGCAGTGGAGCGGCAGAGGTACAACAAGACGCTGGAGGACTATAACGTGTACGTGAAGCAGTTCCCGAACAACATTTGGGCGGGGATGGCGGGGTACCACTACCGGGACGAGTACTTCAAGGGCAATCCGGCGAACTCGGTTGCACCGACGGTGGACTTTTCAAAGTAGGGTTGAGGAACGAGGAAAGGCCGTTGCATGGGCGACGGCCTTTTTTGTTTATGAGAGACGAGCCGATCTCCTGGGTGCATCTCAGGAGCGAATGACAAATACAGAGATTCTGCCCTTCGACTGCGCTCTGGGCAGAATGACGACGTGAGATTGCCGGCGCACCACCATCAGAAGCGATGCTCTAGTTGAAGGCGCCGATGGCGGAGGCCTCGTTGTCCCAGATGTCGAAGACGGTGTAGAGCTTGGTGATTTGGAGCAGGTCGTGGACCTTCTGGGTGAGGTTGAGCAGCTTGAGCTCGCCGCCGGCGTTTTTGACGGAGGTGAAAGCGCTGACCAGCTCACCGACGCCGGAGCTGTCGATGTAGCTGATCTGGGCGAGGTTGAGCAGGATGTTTTTGGAGCCCTTGTCGAGCGCGTCGTGGACGCTGTCGCGCAGGGTGACGCTGCCTTCGCCAAGGGTGATGCGGCCACTGAGGTCGAGGATGGTGATTCCGTCTACCTGGCGGATTGCGACTTTCATGCTCATGCGATGTCTCTCCTTATGGCTTAGGCGGCCGGCGTGGCCGGAGCGCGATGCTTGATGAGGGTGAGTTCCGTCCCCGGATGCAACTGACGAAAGTGTACCTCATCCATGAAGGAGCGGATGAGGAAGATGCCCCGGCCGGAGCCGCGCAGGAGGTTCTCCGGGGCGATCGGGTCGGGGAGATTGGAGGGGTCGAGGCCGGGGCCCTGGTCGCCGATGCGGACGATGAGGGAGTCGGAGGTGGTCTCGAAGGAGGCGGTGATGCGCTTGGCCGGGTTGTATGCGTTGCCGTGCATGACGGCGTTAATGGCGGCCTCGCGCACCGCCATGACGATGTTGGGCACGGTGTCCGAATCGAAGCCGGCGCGCTGGGCGAAGTCCTCTGCCGTCCGGCCCACGGTGTCGACGCTCTCCAGCGTGGAGCCGAGCGTGAGGGAGACGCGGCTTGTGGTGGAATCGGGCAATTTGGGTCCCTGTCGCCGGAGCCGGTAGAGGGTTGGATGCGGGCCGCGGCAATGAAGGAAGTTTGCTTGTGGATTAATTGAATGTCAAGGATGGAGGCGTCGATGGGCGCGTGGACGCGGGTTGTTTGCGGGCCTGGAGCGGCTGTCGCGGAGTGTGGGAGTGTAAAGGTTTGGCGCAAATCGGATGCAGGGAGGCTGTTGCACCGCTGGGTGGGGTAGGATGCGGGTAGGGGTTTGCGCGAGCGGCCGAGGTAGACGTGTGCCTATGACAAAACATGCGAGCCAGAGGACGAGTGTCTCCGCGCTGATGGGCGCGCCCGTGGCGGATGCGCGCGGGCGGACGGTGGGGCATGTGCGCGAGTTCGCGGTGAGCCCGCCGCTGGATGCGAACCATGTGCAGGGACTGGTGCTGCGGATGGCGGGCGCGGGGCGCGGGGAGCGGATGTCGATGGTGGCGGTCCGCGACCTGGAGCTGACGGCGGCGGGAGGGCTGCGGATGCGCGGCGGTGCGGCGGCGACGCCGATGCCGGAGGAGGAGTCGTATCTGATGCTGGAGCGCGACCTGCTGGACCAGCAGATCATCGACGTGCATGGACACAAGGTGGTGCGCGTGAACGACGTGGACCTGGTGTGGGAGCCGGTGGTGGACGCGGGCACCGCTGCTGCCTCCGAACCGATGCAGGGCGGGGCCGAGGGGCCGCTCGAGGGGCATGGGTTGAAGTTGCGCATCGCCGAGGTGGAGGTGGGGACGCGGGGCGCGATCCGGCGGCTGCTGAAGGGATTTTCAGCGGAGGCTGTGGAGCGGGTGGCCGGGCGCTTTGGGACGAGCGCGATTCCGTGGGACTTTGTGGACCTGATCGACCGCGACCCGTCGCGCCGGGTGCGGCTGAAGATCGAGCAGGAGAAGCTGGCGAGGATGCATCCGTCGGACCTGGCGGACATTCTGGAGGACCTTGCTCCGGCGGAACGGCAGGCGCTGTTCACCTCGCTGGAAGAAGGCGTGGCGGCCGAGGCGCTGGAAGAGGTCGAGCCGAAGATGCAGAAGTCGCTGACCGAAGAGCTCGACTCGGAGCAGGTTGCCGGGATTGTGGAGGAGATGGACCCGGCGGCTGCGGCGGACTTTCTGGCGGAGCTGCCGGAGGAGCGGTCGGAGGCGATCCTGGAGGAGATGGCCCCGGAGGAGCGCCAGGAGGTCGAGGAGCTGCTGGAGTTCTCCGGCGACTCGGCTGCGGGGCAGATGACGACGGACTACATCGCGCTCGGCGAGGGCGCGGTGGCCGGCGACGCGGTGGCCGCGCTGCGCGAGTTTGGCGACGACATGGAGACGCTGACGCATATCTTCCTGGTGAACGAGCAAGAGGAGCTGCGCGGAGTGGTTCCGCTGCTGAAGGCGCTGCTGGCGCCGCCGGAAAGAGCGCTGGCCAGCCTGGCGGACGACCACATCGTATCGTGCGACGTTCATGCCAACTGGAAGAAGGTTGCGGAGCTGTTCGACAAGTACAACCTGCGCGCGCTGCCGGTGGTGGACGCGGAGAAGAAGATGGCGGGCGTGATCTACGCGGAACAGGTGATTGCGCAGTTGCGGACGTTGAATTAACAGGATTAGCGAAGGACTCTCCAGGGCGGGCATGAAATTGTTGGTCACGAATCCGTTAGGCAGAGGACTGGGCTTCGCGCCGGGCGCGATGATGTGCGCCGGAACGGAGCGGCGATGAAGCACTGGTGGCGGCTATGGCGACTGCGCATCCTGCTGTTTATTGCGGTGCTGGGGCCGGGGTTTATCACGGCCAACGTGGACAACGACACGGGCGGGATCTTCACCTACTCGCAGGCGGGGGCGCAGTACGGGTTTCTGCTGCTGTGGACGATCCTGCCGGTGACGCTGGCGCTGATTGTGGTGCAGGAGATGAGCGCGCGCATGGGGGTGGTGACGGGCAAGGGGTTGAGCGACCTGATCCGCGAGGAGTTCGGCCTGCGTATGACGTTCGTGATGATGATCCTGCTGGTCATTGTCAACTACCTTAACGTGGTCTCGGAGTTCTCTGGCATCGCGGGATCGATGCAGCTGTTCCACGTCAGTAAATATCTGAGCGTGCCGATCTGCGCGGCGATCGTGTGGGTGTTGGTGGTCAAAGGCGACTATAAGAGCGTGGAGAAGGTCTTTCTGGTGGCGAGCGTCTTCTACCTTGCATACATTGCGGCGGGCGTGGTGAGCCATCCGGACTGGCACGAGGCGCTGAAGGCGACCATCACGCTGCCTCCGCGCTCGATCTGGAGCGACAAGAACTATATCTATCTGACGATCGGCGTGATCGGGACGACGATTGCGCCGTGGATGCAGTTCTATCTGCAGTCGTCAGTGGTGGACAAGGGGATCACGGTCAAGCAGTACAAGGCCTCGCGGCTGGATGTGATCGTGGGCTGCTTCTTCACCGATATCGTGGCGTGGTTCATTATTGTGGCCTGCGCGGCGACGCTGTACACGCATGGCATGCGCAACATTCAGGTGGCGGCGGATGCGGCGGGCGCGATGAAGCCGCTGGCCGGGGACTTTGCGTTCATCCTCTTTGCGGCTGGACTGTTCAATGCGTCGGTATTCTCGGCGTCGATCCTGCCGCTATCGACCGCGTATACGGTGTGCGAGGGGATGGGCTTCGAGAGCGGGCTGGACAAGGGCCTGAAGGAGGCCCCGTTCTTCTACTGGTTCTACACGGCGCTGATCGTACTGGGCGCGGGCGTGGTGCTGTGGCCGAACTTCCAGCTGGTGCGGGTGATCATTCTGTCGCAGGTGCTGAACGGCGTGCTGTTGCCGGTGGTGATGATCTTCATGCTGCGGCTGATCAACAAGCACGAGCTGATGGGCAAGCATACCAACTCGACCTGGTTCAACTGGGTGGCGTGGATTACGGCGGCGATTGTGATCGGGCTGTCGCTGGTGATGATGTGGAGTCCGATACACGATGCATGGATTCAGTGGAGACATCTGCATGGCGGGTAGGGGACTGGGACAGTGGTAAGTGGTAAGTGGACGCGAGGGCGAGATGAGCGAGCTGGTACTGGAAGCGCGGCGGACGGCGGTGGTGGTGATCGATCTGCAGAAGGGGATTGTGGGGGTGGAGGGCGATCCGCATCCTACGGCGACGGTGATTGCGAACTGCGTGCGGCTGCTGGCTGCGGCCCGCGGCAAGGGGGCACAGGCCGTGCTGGTGCATGTGGGAGGCGCGGCGAATGGCGCGGACCGGCTGCATTCGACGGTGGACGCGCCGATGCGAGGAGCTGCGCCGCCGGCGCCGGACTGGAGCGAGTTGATTCCGGAGCTGGACCAACAGCCGGGCGATATTGCGATTCTGAAGCGGCAGTGGGGAGCGTTCTATGGGACCGACCTCGATTTGCAACTGCGGCGGCGGGGGCTGACGACGATTGTGCTGTGCGGGATTGCGACCGAGCTCGGCGTGGAGAGTACGGCGAGAGATGCGTACGAGCGCGGTTATGAGATTGTGTTTGCCGAGGACGCCATGACGGGCCGCAGCGCCGCGAGCCACGCCAATGCGGTGGAGCGGATCTTTCCGCGGATTGGGCGGGTGCGCGCGACCGAGAAGATTGTGGCGGCGTTCGAGCTCGTCTCCGGCTAGAGGAGCTTGCCTTCGGCGAGGTCGCGGATGAGGGTGTAGTCGGCGGCGAGGAAGTCGAAGGTGGGGAGCTGGCTGAGGGGGGACCACTCGAGGGCGTTGAAGATGCGGTTGTCCAGCTCGCCGGTGAAGCTCGTGACGACGAAGAACTGAAGGTCAACGGCGCCGCCGTTGCGATAGCGATGGCGGACCTGCGCGACCCTGCGGCCGATGACGGCCGCGATGCCGAGTTCCTCTTCGAGCTCGCGGACAAGGGCATGCTCGGCGGTCTCGCCGGGCTCGATCTTGCCGCCGGGGAACTCCCATTTGAGGCCCATGGGCTGGTCTGGGCGGAGCTGGCAGATGAGGACTTCGGTGCCGCCGGACTGGCCGGGGAGTTGGCCGGCGGAGGGGCGCAGGATCAGCGCCGCGGCAACCAGCCGAAGAGGCTTGCTGCCTGCGTTGGGGCGACTGTCCAGTTTGCGAATACGCTCTTTCACGCGGGGGGTCTGTCTCTCCTGCATCGTGCGTTCAGCGGCGATGCGGCTCAGCATCTATAGCGTAAACGCATTTCACGGAGGATGGAGCCAGAAAAGTACAGGAAAAGGCAAAGGCAATGCGGGGATTCTGAGCTGCGCTCAGAATGATGGCTTCAATAGGATGAAGCCGAGTTATTGAGCGGGGCGGCGGGGGGTGATGGCGACGCCCATTCCGTTGAGCTTGCTGCGGGCCTGGGCGGCTTCTGGGGAGTTGGGGAAGCGCGCGATGAGGGCGCGCAGTTCGGTGATGCCGGCCTCGCGCTTGCCGGTTTCGAAGAGGGCCTGGCCCTTGTGCAGGTGCGAGACGGGGCACTTGGGATTGTTGGGGAACTGCTCCAGGACGCGGTCGTAGTTCTTGATGGCGGAGGAGAACTTGCCGGCGCGATAGTCGATCTCGCCCAGATAGTAGAAGGAGTTGCCGGCCAGGGGATCGGCGGGGCTGGAGCGGATGATCTCGGCGAACTCGGTGGAAGCTAGCGCGTAGTGGGCGGCCATGTAGTCGCTGAGGGCTGTCTTGTAGAGGGCGGAAGGGGCGGGCGCGGCCAGCTTCGACGGAAGGGCGGATGCGGCGTCTGCGGCGTCCGGCGCGCTGGCTGGAGCTGCGGCGATCGGCTTGCCCTTTCGGGTGGCGGAGGGCGGCGGAAGCATAGAGGAGTCCGGGGAGAGGGTTGCCGTGCCGGTTGCACCGGGTTCGGTGGCAGGTTGGGTGAGGTTCTGCAGGGCGGCGTCGATGGACTGCTGCTGGTCCTGCACGAATTTCATGGCTTTTTCCAGGTTGTTGAGGCGGGCCTTGACCTCGTCGAGCGAGTCGTTGAGGGTCTGCATCTGGCCGGAGAACTGGTCGAGCTTGGCGTTGGTCGAGTCGTGCTGGGCGCGGACCTGCTGCTGCAGGGCGTCGACGGCGACCGACATCTTGTTGACTGAATCGGCGTTCTGCTGGACGAGGTCCTTGAGGACTCCCATGCGCTCGTCGTTGGACTGCTGGAGGCGGGCGACGGCGGCCTGCAGCTCCTGGACCTGGGTCTGGAGCTGGACCATGTCCTTGTTGGCGGCGAAGGCGGGCGGGGGGGCGAGGGCGGCGGCCAGGAGGACGACGATCGTGAGAGCGGCCCGCGTGGCTGAGAGATCTTTCGTCATAGGCATGGTTTGCGCAGCTTTCGATGAAATATCTGTAGGCATGGGGAGTTTCCCTCGGCGGCTGAAGCCGCAGTTCAATGTTGTGGCCGATGGCGCGACTGAAGTCGCGCCCCTTCAAAGCGGCAAGCTCTAGAGAGCGGTTTCACCGCAACTGTTATCGCGTGAGAATTATTAAAGTGGTTTTTCTTGAGGAAAAACCACGCAAACATTCTTCGCTCCCGAAAAGACCTGCGGTGAAACCGCACTAGCGGTCGAGGGCGAACTGGGCGCGACGGTTCTGCTGCCAGCAGGACTCGGTCTCGTCGGTGCAGAACTGTTTCTCCTTGCCGTAGCTGACGACGCGGATGCGGGCGGGGGCGACACCGGCGTTGACCAGCGCGGTCTTGGCGGCGTTGGCTCGGTTCTCTCCCAGGGCCAGGTTGTACTCGGCGGAGCCGCGGTCGTCGCAGTAGCCTCCGACGACGATGCGGATGTCGGGGTGGGCGACGAGGAAGGAGGCGGACTTGACGGCGGAGGCCTGCGCGTCGGCGCGCAGCTCGTAGCTGTCGTAGTCGAAGTAGATGTCCTGGACGTTGTCGTGGAAGGCGGACTCTGAGCCCATGTCGGCGGTTGCCGTGTTGTCCACGGGGACGGTGGGCGCGACGGGAACGCGGACGGTGACGCGGACGCTGGCTTCGGTGGTGCCTCCATCGCCCTTGGCGACGATGTGGAAGTTGGTGGAGGCGGTGGGCGAGACGGTCTGGGTGCCGTTGGGATTGACCGGGCCGAGGCCCTCGATGCTGACGTTGGCGGCGTCGGTGGTGCGCCAGTTGAGGACGACGGACTGGCCGAGGTCGATGGCCAGCGGATCGGCGGTGAGCGAAGCGGTGGGCATGGGCGGCAGCGGCGCGGGCGTGGGCGCGGTGCTTTCGGGGTTCACGCTGGTGGCGGCGTTCTTGTGGCAGCCGGAGACGGCCCCGAGCGCGACCGCCAGCAAGAGGGCGGAGCGAAGCGACCGGGTGAGGAAGGACTTCGGCTGAGACGAGTGCGTGTGGGTCATCGGTTTCTCCTGCGTTGCCAATGCTACATCCAACGGTGTTTCCAGTGGGCCGTCCGGCACGATTTCCAACGCTTTGCCTATTCCATGTTACTGAAAATCAAGATTTGCGTCAGGGAAGTTTTTTGCAGCGGAGAGATTGTGGGAGATGGGGCGCATTATTTCCAGCTCCAGTTGGGCATATCGGCTCCGGGGCCGGTGAGGGGACGGCGCTGGGTGCCGTCGGTGAGCATGGTCCAGACGCGCATGTGATTGGCGCGGCCGTCGGCGGAGTTGGCGTAGACGATGTGGCGGTTGTCGGGCGACCAGGAGGGGAAGTCGCAGCGGCCGCCGTCGTGGGTGAGCTGGGTCCATTTTTTGGTGGCGACCTCCATGACGTAGATGTCCTGTCCGCCGGGCGCACCGGGGCCGTACTTGCGGTCCCAGGCAAAGGCGAGGAACTGTCCGTTGGGCGACCAGGAGGGCGAGGAGGCGTATCCTCCGTCGGTCATCTGCTGCACGCTGGAGCCGTCGGAGTTCATGATGTAGAGCTGGGGCAGGCCGGTGCGGTCGCTGATGAAGGCGATCTGGGCCCCGGTCTTGGGGTTGTAGACGGGGCTGACGTTGCCTCCGCGGAAGCTGGTGATGCGCCGGCCGAGGTTGCCGTTGGAGTCGGCGACCCAGATCTCGAAGGAGCCGTTGGGAGCGGCGGCGTAGGCCAGCTCGTTGCCGCTGGGCGCCCATGCGGGCGACTCCGTGCTGCCGTTGCCGATGGGAAAGGCGACGTAACGGTCGAGCAGGAGCGAGTACATCTTGAGCTGAAAGCCGTATCGGCCGAGCGATGCGAAGGCGAGGCGGGTGTTGTCGGGCGAGACGCGCGGCGAGATGGAGATGGCGCCGAGGTGGGTGATGGGGCGCTGGTTGGCTCCGTCGTAGTCCATCTGCCATATCTCTTTGCTGACGTCTCGGGTAAGGTCGCCAGTCATCTGGACGTAGTAGATTTTTGTCTCGGCGATGCCGGGGGTGCCTCCGCCAAGGCGGTAGATGATCTCGTCGGCGAAACGGTGGGCGACCTGGCGGGCGGAGTCTTCGCTGGGGGCCTCGCTGTACTGCTTGGCGATGACCTGGGGGTACTGCAGGTTTTTGACGTCGAAGAGATAGCCGTTGACCAGCAGCTTGCCGCCGGCCTGGCCGAGGGAGCCGAAGACCAGCATGGCGGCGCTGGCGGGCGCATTGGAGTAGCTCTGCAACAGGACCTCGGCGGGCGCGCCGGGAGAGCCGGGCGGCATCAGGCTCTTGGAGACGATGTCGAAGATGCCGGCGCTGGCCAGGTCGGCGTAGAGGGTGGCGTCGAAGGTCTGCTTGCAGGCGGCGGTCTGGGGGTCGTCGGCCAGCGGCTTGAAGTCGGCGACGGCGATGCGGATGGAGGTGACGCCTGTGCTGGTTCCGGTGAGGACGTTGTCCTGGGCGCGGGCGGGCGGGGCGAGCAGCGCGGCCAGCGCCAGCAGCAGGACGGCGATGGTGGATCGGGATGGGACGGCGTGCGTGCGGAGTTTGCGGGTCGTGCGATCCATGCTCTCTATGGTAGACGGTCGCGATGAATCTTTGGTTGTAACCGGAGGGCGGAGAACATTGTCAGTGAAGGGGGGAGTAGGTTGACTCAAACAAAATACGGGGATTCTTCGCTGCGCTCAGAATGACAAGCGATAGCTCTGCGGAATGACAGACAACGATGCTGCGGAATGACAAACGAACTATGGGCGGGGCGGGGGATCGAAGTAGTAGGTTACGTTGATGTGGCTTCCGGTGTAGCTCTCGGGCAGGGAGCCGAAGGTGTCGATGTGGCGGACGGCGTTGAGCGCGGTGAGGTCGAGCGTGGCGTCGCCGCTGCGCTGGGCCAGCACGATGTGGGTGACCGAGCCGTCTCGCTCCACCTGGAAGGTGATGTAGACGCGGTGTCCGGCGGCCTGCGGGTCGAGCATGCTGGTGAGCCACTGCGCGGCGACCTTATTGGTGATCTGCTGGACATAGTAGGCGTATTTGGTGTCAAAGGCGGCGTCGGAGGCGGCGGCACTACTGGTGCCGGCGCTGGTCTGGGTGGTGCTCATGGCGAGGTTGAATCCGCCGGCCTCGCCGGTCTGGACCTTGTTGAGATCGGCTTTGCCGGGCTGGGGATGGAGCGGCGGGGCCGGAGTGGCCTGGTCGGCGGTCTTGAGCTGCTTGGCGGACCGGGTTGGGATAGCGATGGCGTCGGGGCGGGGCACTTCGACGGTGTGCGCCGTGGAGGTGATGGGCGCGGGCGAGGGCTGGTCGGTGGCAAGGACGTTGTTCTGGTCCATGGGTTGCTTGGGCGGCAGCGGGAGGGCGTCGACCATGGTGGCCTGGATGGCCCCGGAGGTTGCCCCGGCGTCGCCCCAGCTCTGCCCGGAGTGGAAGATCCAGGCCCAGGACAGGAGCAGCGCGATGAGTGCGGCGTGCAGGGCGAAGGAGCCCATGAAGCCGCCGCCTAGCTGCTCGCCGTTGGGGGCGATGTTGAGGGCGCGGGTTGTGAGCTGGGTCTCCATGGTTTGCGGGAAAAATTCGGTCCTGAAAGATTCCCTCAGGGGCTAAAGCCCGTTCCTGCTTGTGGCACTTGCTGCGGGACTAA
>Ga0326728_10003595_pt1 | contig 47692 bp, 43 predicted proteins | sample MB3enrmetagenome_FD_207602 | JGI IMG/M metagenome (GOLD analysis project Ga0326728, IMG submission 207602) | Lab enriched peat soil microbial communities from McLean, Ithaca, NY, United States - MB31MN | ecosystem: Environmental > Terrestrial > Soil > Wetlands > Peat | place: USA: New York...
GCGCGGTTTCGAGTTCTTCGAGAGCGGACTCGTCGACTTCGCGGGTGAGGGCGACGATGTCGTTGATGCGGGAAGAGAAGTTCTCGCGTGTTCGTGTGACAGCCTCGCGCATCCGCGAGAAGAAGCCGGATTTCCGTCCCGGTTCTTCATCGCCTGCCGGCGCTTCCTGCTCTTTCTTTTTGTCTTTAGGCTCTTCGTCGTAGCCGGTAAATAGCGTGATCATTGCGAATGTTTCCAGTCTTGAGTCTAGAGCATTGTGCGCTCCGGGTGCGAATAGGGCAGCGAAAGCGGCGCGGTGTGGACCGGAGCGAACTTCTGCGCCCTCAATGGGCTACGATGTTGTGCAACGATTGCTGCCGCATCTGCACGACTTGGAGAGGACGCCATGAGGACCGCCAAACGAAATTCCCTGATCGCCGCCGCTGCTGGAGTTGCTCTATCAGCTTCAGCTTTGTGTCAGAACGCGCCCGCGCCTCCGCCGATCCCGCCTATCAGCGATATTCACCAGGGATTTATCTACCAGATTGTCACGGATCGATTCTTCAATGGCGATGCGAGCAACGACAATCCACCGCAGAGCGCCGGAGAGTTCGATCCGAATGGATTCACGAATCCGACGAACTGGCGCGACTACTGGGGCGGCGACCTGGCGGGGATCACGCAGAAGCTTGCGTATCTGAAATCGATGGGCGTAGCGGCGATATGGATTTCGCCGCCAATCGATAACGCGGACAAGCCGGACGGCGGCGGAGCGTCGGGCTATCACGGTTACTGGCCGCGCGACATGATGCGCATCGAGGAACACTTCGGAGATGCGGCGAACAGTTGGGCCGCGTTCGACGCGCTGACTCGCATGGCGCATGCGAACGGCATCAGGGTCATCGTCGATTTTGTGGCGAACCACACAAACGACATCGGCGTGGGTGAGAATGGCGCGCTCTACGACAACGGCGTGAAGGTGACGGATTACTCGAGCGACACAGGCCCGACTCCGTACTACCACCACACGCCCAACATGACGGACTTTGAGGACCGGTATCAACTGCAATACGACACGTTGTTCGGGCTGGCGGACCTTGACCAGACAAATCCGTGGGTGGACAACTACGTGAAGTCGGCGATTGCGCAACTGCTGGCGCATGGTGCCGATGGGTTCCGCTTTGACGCCGTGAAGCATGTGAACTGGGGCTGGGAGTACAGCCTTGCCAACTCCATCGCAAACTGGAGTGGCCCCCGCACGTTGCCTACGGCGACGGCGCGGCCTTTCGTGTTTGGCGAGTGGCTGGAAGGCTCGGACGATCCGCTTTATCCGGATTCTGTGAAGTTTTCGAATCGCAGCGGAATGAACCTGCTCGACTATCCACTGTACGGACCGATTGTGGATGTGTTTGCAAAGGACAGGAGCTTCCACGAAATCGACGGCGAATTGAATCTGGAACAGGCGGGGGACGGCGGACGGAATGCACAGGCATTTGCGCAGGCCAATGACCTCGTGACGTTCTTCGACAACCACGACAATCCGCGGATTGAGTCGATGGGCGCGGATGCGATGGCAGTGAAGCAGGCGCTAAGCTTCATCTTCACCTGCCGCGGTGTTCCGGTGGTTTACTACGGCGACGAGCAATATCTGCACAACGATACGAATGGAGGCAACGACCCCTACGATCGAAACGCTATGACCAGCTTCGGACAGACCGACGCGGTTACGCTGATCGAGTTTCTTGCGGCATTGCGCGCGACGAATCCCGCGATTGCTTACGGCTCGATGCAGCAGCGATGGATCAACGATGACGTGTATATTTACGAGCGCAAACTGGGCGGCAATGTCGTGATCGTCGCGATCAACAAGAGCAAGGCGAACGATCAGGTGATCAGCGGACTTAATACGTCGCTCGTGCCCGGGACGTATTCCGATTACCTGAGCGGGAGCATGGGTGGGGTTGGATTGACCGTTGCCGGCGGAGGGTCGGCCGGGAGTGCGGCGGCTGGATTCACACTGCCGCATCGCAGTGTCTCGATCTGGGTCGCTGCAGGAATGACCGGCCTTGCCATCGGCAGCATCACACCCCGCGCCGCGAATCCCGGAGCTTTGGTGACGATCAGCGGTGCAGGATTTGGTACTGAAGCAGGTAGGATCACGTTCAGCCAGGGCGCGGCCAGGAAGACGGCGAAGATCGTGCAATGGACAGACGGGCAGATCACGGCGGTGGTTCCGGCCATTTCTGCTGGTTCGGCGCAGGTAAGCGTCGAGCGCGGAGCGAACCCATCGAACAGCGCTCCGTTTTTTGTGAACTCGGGCAAGCTGATTCCGGTCAACTTTGCCGTTTCGGGCGTGCCCGCACTCGCAGCCGGCGACGTCGTGATGCTAACGGGCAATCTGGCGGAACTTGGGAACTGGTCGACTACCTGGAATGGCGCTGACGGGCCGGCCGTGATTCCGGCGGACAGATCGGCGCTGCTCACGGTTTCGGTTTCCGCCGGAGCGAAGGCGGAATTCAAATTCTTTATCCTTCACCCGGATGGGTCGGTCACGTGGGAGGGGGGCGCGAATCACGCGTATGCGATTCCAGGTAGCGGTGCGGGTGCAATCGCGGTGAACTGGCAGATGTGAATTCCCGCCGGACGAGCGTACAAGTCGGCCACCTGGGAATATTTACGCAATTTCAGCTTGAAACCCGGGACGGATTGCGGAAGAATTTCCAAGCGGCCCGCGATCTTCCACTGTACCCAACCATCGCGGGGGAGGATTAGAAACCATGAGTCAGGTACGAGTGCTGGTCGGAACACGCAAGGGCGCGTTCATTCTCACAGCGGATGGCAAACGGGAAAAATGGGAAGTCAGCGGACCGTTCTTCGGAGGTTGGGAGATCTACCACATGAAGGGTTCGCCTGTGGATCCTGACCGCATTTACGCGTCGCAGACCAGCGGCTGGTTCGGCCAACTGCTGCAGGCGTCGAGTGACGGAGGCAAGACGTGGTTCCAGCCTGGCGTGAAGCCGGAAGAGGCGACGCCGCAGTTTCCGCCGGTGAAGAGCAATCGTTTTGTGTATGACGCTTCGGCGGAGACGGGCAAGCCGCTGACCACGCACCAGTGGTACGACGGATCACAGAAGCCGTGGGAGTTCAAGCGGGTGTGGCATCTTGAACCTTCGCTGACCGACCCGATCACGGTGTACGCGGGCGTGGAGGATGCTGCTATCTTCCGCTCCACCGACGGCGGCGAGAACTGGCACGAGATGCCAGGGCTCCGTGGACACGGTACCGGGCCCGACTGGCAGCCGGGTGCGGGCGGAATGTGCCTGCACAGCATCATCCTGGATCCCAGCAATCCGGAGCGCATTTATATTGCGATCTCGGCCGCGGGGGCGTTCCGCTCTGACGATGGCGGCCAGACGTGGAAGCCGATCAACAAGGGGCTTTATTCGAAGTACATTCCTAATCCAACGGCCGAAGTTGGCCACTGCGTGCATCACATTGCCATGAATCCCGCGCGGCCCGATAAGCTTTTCATGCAGAAGCACTGGGACGTGATGCGCTCGGACGATGCCGGCGACAACTGGACGAAGATCAGCGGCAACCTGCCTACCGATTTCGGTTTCGTCATCGATGTAAATTCAAATGAGCCGGAGACGATTTACGTCGTGCCGATCAAGAGCGACTCGGAGCATTTCCCGCTCGACGGCAAGCTGCGCGTCTACCGCAGCCGAACGGGCGGAAACGAGTGGGAAGAACTCGGCAAGGGGCTGCCGGAGAGGGATTGCTACGTAAACGTGCTGCGCGACGCGATGGCAGTCGACAAGCTTGACGAGTGCGGCGTGTACTTCGGCACGACCGGCGGCCAGGTGTATGTCTCGCCTGACGGGGGCGATTCGTGGAAGGCGATTGTGCACGATCTTCCGGGTGTGCTTTCAGTCGAGGTGCAGACGCTGGCGTGAAGGCAGTCGACGGTGAACAGTGAACAGTGAGAGCACGGGTAGCCTTCGGCATGGACGAATTCACAGCGGGAGCCAATACGAGCCTGGTGCGCGTGCAGATCCCTTATCACTTGCGCAATCTTGCGCGCATCGATGGAGAGGTGGCGCTCGAAGTAGCGCCGCCAGTCACGCTTCGATCGGTTCTGGATGCGCTTGAGGCGCGGTATCCAATGCTTTGCGGGACCATCCGCGAGCATGACACGAAGAAACGCCGCCCATTCCTGCGGTTCTTTGCGTGCGAAGAAGATCTGTCGCATCAGCCGCCCGATGCGCCGCTGCCTGACGCGGTGGCGGAAGGAAGAGAGCCGTTGCTCATCATTGGTGCGATTGCAGGGGGTTAGAGCCAGCCGGATCACAAGACGACTAATGCTCGCCTTTGCCCGGACGCAGCATCAGCTCGCGGATCGCTTCGCGCGGATCTTTGCCTTCTTCGAGAATCAGCTCCATCTGCTCGGTGATGGGCATCTCGATGCCGCGTTCGAGCGCGAGGCCCAGGGCGGCGTGTGTGGTCAGCACGCCTTCGGCAACTTTGCCACCGAGACTCTCCAGAATCTCGGGCAGCTTGCGACCCTGGCCGAGGGCTTGCCCTACGGTGCGGTTACGAGAGAGCGAACCCGTGCAGGTGAGAACCAGGTCTCCGACGCCGCTCAACCCCGAAAGCGTTTCACGCCGGCCGCCGCATGCGACGGCGAGGCGCGTAATCTCGGCGATGCCGCGCGTGATGAGGGCAGCGGTGGAGTTGTGGCCGAGTCCCATGCCCACGGCGACACCGGCCGCGATCGCGATGACATTCTTCAATGCGCCGCCCAGTTCCACGCCAATCACGTCGGTTGAGGTGTAGATGCGCAGGGTCTCGGAGCTGAACTCCTGCTGCACGAACCGGGCTACCTGATCGTCGCTGAAGGCGACGGTTACGGCTGTGGGCTGGCCCTGGGCCACTTCAATGGCGAAGCTGGGTCCGGAGAAGGCGCCAATGGAGACGAGGACGCCGGCGGATTCAAGGACCTCAGAGATGACCTCGGTCATGCGAAGATGTGTGTTCTTCTCAACGCCCTTGGTCGCGCTGACAACGAACTGCCCGTTGTGCAACTGGCTCTTGACCCGTTGCAGCGTGGGACGCAGGAATTCGGAGGGAATGACGGAGACAACGATCTCTGCCGCGGCAATCGGAGCCAGATCAGCCGTCACCCTCAAGTCGGCTGGGAGCGGGAATCCGGGCAGGAAGAGCTTGTTCTCCCGCGCGACGTCGATCTGGCGAGCTTCGTCGTCGCTGTGCGCCCACAGGGTGACGCTGTGACCGCCGCGGCGGCAGAGTGTGAGGGCAATCGCGGTGCCCCACGCGCCCGATCCCAGCACAACGATGCGGCTCATGCGGGCTTTCTCTCCTGCGGGCGCGCGCCGAAGCGGTTTTCCGTTCCGGCCGCGAGCCTGCGAATGTTCTGGTGATGCTTCACGATAATCGACAGGGCAACAATGATTTGCGCTGCGACGAATGGCGCGGGTTTATCCCCGCGGACGAGGAACCAGGCGAACACCGGGAAGCTGGCCGCGCCGAGGATGGATGCCAGCGATACGTAGCGGCTGAGCAGCAAGATGACCCCGAAGACCCCGATCGCAGCCAATGCAGCCCACGGGGCCGCAACCAGGAATACGCCAAAGCCGGTTGCCACACCCTTGCCGCCGCGGAAGCGCAGCCACACGGGGAACATGTGTCCGAGAACGGCTGCGACTGCGGCCAGCGCTTCAATGTCGCGCGGGGGCACGGCCGTGGCGAATTGAGGTGCGACCCATGCGGCAAGCAGAACCGCCGCCGCGCCCTTCAGCATATCGAGAAGGAAGGTTGCGGCGCCGAGGCCCTTTCCGCCTGAGCGCATCACGTTGGTTGCGCCGATGTTGCCGCTTCCGACTGTTCGAATGTCCTCGTGGCGAAAGAGCTTTACCAGCAGGAAGCCCGTCGGAACGGACCCCAGCAGGTACGCAAGCACCGCAATTAGAAAACTTGCAAGGAGCATGACCAAACAGAGTTTAGCAGGAAAGGCGGCGCAAGAATGAGATGTCTGATTCGGGGTGTAGATCCTCTGCGTACTCGTGCTGGCGCTACGACTGCTCGAACCGGCGGCCTTGCGGCGAAGGACGGTGGATGAGCCCAGGGAAGTGGCTGAAGCAGTGGGGCGAGCCTGAAGTTTTTGGGTGGCTGGTGTTCAAGGCGCGCGGTATACTTCACGCCTCCCCCGGTCCCCAGTCCGAATTTCCTTGAAAGGCGGAAATCCATGTCCAGTTATCTCGTACAGGTTGCCTACACCTCTGAAGCGACGGCCGGGCTTTTGAAGAAGCCGCATGATCGCAGCGCAGTTGTCGCCAAAGTAATTGAAAAACTCGGCGGTACGTTGAAATCGGCGTGGCTGTCATTCGGTGATTACGACACGATTGTCGTAATCGATATGCCCGATAACGTAAGCGCGGCGGCCTTTGCGCTGGCGATCAGCGCGGGAGGCTCGTGCAAAGTCGTGAAGACCACCCCGCTGCTTTCAATTGAAGAAGGAATCGCGGCGATGAAGAAAGCGGGTGGCGCAGGCTACAAGCCGGTTTCGCAGTAGAGCATGTGAAGCGAAACCGCTCTAGTCCACCATTACTTCGCCCGGCAGGATCGGGCGTGTACGCGGCAGTGCGCCGTTGTAGGCTGCCGAGCCCATGACAAAAAGCGTGCCGGCGTAGATCACCAGCTTGGTGAGGCTTCCTGTGCGTGTGAGTGGCAGCGTCTTCCACAGGATCAGGAGCAGTGTCTGTGCAGTGGTCACGGCCCACACGGAGCCATAGAAGTAGCGCCGCTCAATGCCTTCGCCCTTCGTAGACTTGCCCACGCGGGGAAGCTTTCCGAACGCGCCCAGCACAAGGATGAGGATGCAGAGGGGAAAGTAGACATACTGGTAAAGCTGCTTCATCGTCCATACGCCCGTGACGACAGCGATAACCAACCCGGCCAGATTGAGCAGCGCAAAGTTCAACACAGCGTTCCATGCGAAGGTGTAGCAGACCTTGCGGTACATGGGATTGGGCCGGGCCTCATCGAAGCGCAGGATGTAGGGCGCAGGTTCGCATCCGGGGAGTTGGCCGTAGAGAACGGCAATTCCGGTCCCGATCATCACCAGGGCCAGCCACGCGCCGTTGGCCATGCTGAAGCCACGCGCAAAAAGACTGAAGACGAGCGGTCCGGGTGCGAGAAAGAACACCCAAATCCAAATAGGCCAGTGAAGCATCCGGTAATAGCCCTTGTTGCGGGTGCGCATTTTTCGTGCATCCGCATATTCAACTCTTCCGTTGTATTGCATAGATCCAGTTTTTCAAACGCTGCTCGAAAGCGTCAATTGGGCGAGCTGAATCAGAACGCAGATGTGGTCAAGCCTTCGCAGCACGGCGCTCGCGTCCGCTGAGCAGGTAGATTGCGGCACGCAATTCCAGCAGCGGATCGGCGGATGGCTCGATTCCGTCGACGCGCGGAATGGGATCGAAGATGATGTGCTTCTGCTGCACAAGGCTGTCGTCGAGGACGCTGGTCAGTTCGATGGTGCCAAGTTCCACCAGTTCGCGGTCTTCCGGCCAATGAACGGTCGCATCATCGGTCACGTCGCCTGGTGCGGCCACCTGCACGAGCACCTTGAAGCGGATCGGCGATTGCTTGACCCGGTGCGCGAGTTCCTCGTAGTGATAATCGGCGCCAAGCTTTGCGACGTCGTTGCCGCTCAGATACGCGTTTCCGGCTTCGGAAATGATGCGGTAGCGGCCGAAATGGCTTTCGCCCCTGGCGTTGGTGAAGCGGAAGGCCGTGACACCGAAGTAAGTATCGCGCGCAAGGCTCGAGGGGAACGGCTTCGGCGTTTGCACAAATCGGAGCGCCGCAGGATGCGATCCCAGGAAGCGTTCGATCGGCTTGGGTGAGGCGACTTCGGGCCCGCTCGCTCCGGCGGCTTTCAGGAATTCCAGAAACTCCGCGCCATCGCGAGTGGGAAAGCCGTCGGTCGTGTGGCTGACAATGTCGGTGTGCACGTGTTCGGCGAGGTTGAAGCGGATCGCCAGACCGCGTGGATTCGCGTCGGGCGCATTGTCCGGTATCGAGGGGATTCCGGTTGAATTGGAGAAACGCGCCGTAACCGGGGTCGACGCGCGCGTGATGTGCGGCGCCTTTGTGAGCGAAGTTGCGCCGGTGGCGGGCTTGAACGTCCCGCTGAGCATCAGGCCTTTTGCGTGAGCGGGGCGAAATCCCGGATGCGGTCCGAAGATCGCATGGAACTGCGCAAGGAGGTCATTGGCAAGAGCGACAATGCGTTCATCCTGCGGTAGAGGCATGTGGGGAATTCTCCGTTCTGAGGCAGGCTCTGTTGCTGCCAGTGCCGTGCAAGTAGAGATAATCGACGCGCGCCGCAGGATTCGCAAAATTTATCAATACAATGTTCCAGGGCGCTGTGCCTACATCAGCTTGCGGCGCACCAGGTCCAGCGCCTGCTGGCTGGCCCATTCGCGGACGCGGTTGCGGTCGCCGCGGAAGTTGCGCTCGAAGGCATCGGTTTTCTGATCGTCGCTTACGGCGATGTAGACGCGGCCCACCGGCTTGGTGTCGGTCCCGCCTCCGGGGCCGGCGATGCCCGTCACTCCCAGACCGAGGGTCGCGCCGGTGCGCTTGCGAATGCCTTCGGCGAGGGCCGACGCCACTTCAGAAGAAACCGCGCCATGGCGTTCGATCAGATCGGGCGGCACATCGGCGAAAGCCGTTTTCATTTCGTTGGAATACACCACGACGCCGCCCAGGAAGGATCGCGAACTTCCCGGAACCGACGTGATTCGCTGCGCGATCATGCCGCCCGTGCAGCTTTCGGCGACGGCGAGCGTTGTCTGCCGCAGTCCGAGGTAATAGAGAACGATCTGCTCCAGCGACTCTCCCTCGGCCGAATACATCCAGTCGTCAAGCGCCTCTTCGAGTTTCGTCGCCAGTTCTTCGACGCGCTGCTCGGCCTGGTTCTTGTTTGCCTTGGTGCAGATCAGGGTGAGCTGGATGTCGCCGGCGTGCGCCAGGATCGTCGTTTCCACGTCGGTGTATGTGCTGTAGATGGGCGCGAGCAGCTTGTCGGCCTGCGATTCGGGAATCATCGCAGCTTTCAGCGTGCGCTTGGCGAGATGCCGTACCGGGAGAATCTCCCGGAGCCGCGGCATGCACTCATCATTGAAGAGCGCCTTACACTCGTGCGGAGGCCCGGGAATGAGCATGAGGATCTTGCGATAGCCGGAGTACGTCGTCTCGAGCCATTGGCCGGGTGCGCTGCCGTTTGGATTTGTCAGGAAGGTCGCACCTTCGATCAGGTCCGCCTGCTTCAGGTTGTTTTCCGGCATGGTGATGCGCCAAGTGGCGGCGCGTGCATGCAGCGCGGCTACCTGGGGGGCATCGCGCTTCAGCTTCAGAGAGAGCGCCTCTGCGACCGCTTCGCGCGTCAGGTCGTCTTCGGTGGGTCCGAGGCCGCCCATCAGGATGACGATGTCAGACCGACCGAGCGCGTTCTTGATGACGCTGACGAGGTCTTTCTTCCGGTCGCCAACGATTGTTTTGAAAGCCACAGTGACACCGATCGCATTGAGCTCTTCGGTGAGATAGAGGGAATTGGTGTCCTGGCGGTACGGAGTCAGCATCTCAGAGCCGACTGCAATGATCTCGGATTTCATGAAGGCAGCTCTTAGCTCCTAGCCTCTAGCTTGGAGAGTGGCGAATATCAGGGTAGCCGTTTTTTCCCGAACCCGCATGGGTGGCGCTTCGAAATCTAATAGCTAAAAGCTAATAGCTCGAGGCTAGTACAGATTCATTCCCTCCACTCCCAAGTCCACATCATAAATGGCGTCATTGTCGGCAAGAACCGTGGTGCCCAGCGGAGAAAAGGCAACACCGACCAGGTTCGCGCCCGCCACGACAAGGCTGGCCTCGCCGCCGGGCGTGAGGCGTAGCAGCCCGCGCCGGCCCTGCAGGCTTGCCGTGACATAGATATCGCCATTCGAAGCGATGGCCAGGCCCTGCGGCCGTCCCAGTCCGCGGTACCAGAGGCGCGTCTCGCCGTGCGTGTTGATGGCCCAGATGGCGTCGTTCGACGAGAGCGTCGGGCCGGCGACGTAAAGCGTGCCTTCGGAATCCACCGTCAGGTGATAGGCCGAGACGCTGGGCTCGAGTGTGGCGTAAACGAAGATTTTGCGTTGCTGGTCGATTTTGAAGATGGTTCCGCTGCGATCGCCGACGAAGAGGTTTCCGGCTGCATCGAATGCTGCGCCGGTGGCAACACCCATTCCTTCGGCGTAGAGCGTCGATTCCCCCGCACCGTCGATTCGGTACACATTGCCCTCGGCGCGAGAGGTCACAAACAGGTCGCCCGCGGGGCTGAAGGCCAGCCCGGTCGCGTTCAGGATGCCGGTAACGAAGGGAGTGCCGCGGCCATCAGGACTGACTCGTACAACGGAGACGGGGGTCTGCTTTCCGCGCTGGCCCGAGATGGTGGCGTAGATCATTCCCGATCGACTTACTGCGGGGCTGGTGACTGGGTGCAGCCCGCTCGACAGTTCGCGCGCCAGGCGCAACGGCGCTCCATTGCTGACTCCGCCGGGGGTTCGCACCTCGACTAGCCCGGTCGCCGCATTCTCGGGAACGCGGAAAGCGATGCGCCCCGGTCGGCTCATCAGGACCATGGCGGGATGCGTGCCCACCACCACGACGGGCAATCCATTGGGGTTCGGACCAAGATTGACCCCGACAAGTTCCACCTCACCGTGCGGCAACGATGCAGGCGGGACGACCTCGTCGATGCGCGGTTCAGGCGTCGTCTCTTCCCGTGCGGATTGGATGCGTGTGCGCGGCATGTCTAACCTCAGTGAATCCAAAAGCGGAGCAGCGACGCCACACCCAAAGCATACAGCCCTGCTCCCAAGTCATCGAGGACAATCCCCCAGCCCTCCGGCAACCTCTCCAGGCGGCGCACCGGGAAGGGTTTGGTGATATCGAAGAGGCGAAAGAGAATCAGCGCAATGAGGCCGTGGCCCCAGTCGGCCGGGCTCCACAGGAGCGCAATCCATTGGCCGGCGACCTCGTCGATCACTACGAAACTGGGATCGTGGCGGCCGCTCTCCCGCGCGGCGATGGTGGCCGCCGGAATACCGAATGCCACAGACAGGAGAATCCCGGCAAACAACAGGATTAAAACCGTTTGTGCGGGGAGATGAAGCGCGATGGCGGCGAGTGACCAGAGCAGGAATGCGGCAACCGATCCCCAGGTGCCGGGGCCGGGTTTGCCGAGGCCCGCACCAAAAAAGGTTGCGAGGGTCCACGCCCAGGGGGTCTTGCGCGTCTTCACCGCAGGAGCAGTGGCCGGGCTATTCGTCGTCACGATGACTGCCTCGTCTGCCCGCCTCGCCCAGGTCCTCGAGGACCTCCGGATCCAGCACTGGCGAACTGATCTTGTACACACCCGTCGCCCACTTGCCCAGATCGATTTTGCGGCAGCGATCGCTGCAGAACGGGAAATCCTCGTCCTTGGTTGTGACGAGCATGCCGCATGTGGGGCAACGGAGGAGTTTTGCGGTTTTTTTCTTTTGTGCCATTCTCGACCCGTGGTTTAGCTTCCTTGGATATCCTAGTGCAGTTTTCGAGTTTGTGGTGTTTCCGGCGCCGTGCAATGTGTCCTTCTCGCGAGGAAAAGAGCACTGTCGCCTGGCATTGGAGTTCGGGCTACAGCGGGCCGGCGACGATGCGTGCTACCAGGTCGTAATCGTGGGCCTCGGTGATCTCTGCACGATAGAACCTGCCCGCTTCGAGAGTTTCGAGCTTGCCGAAGTCGTTGATGAACACCTTTCCGTCGATCTCAGGCGCGTGGAACTGTGTGCGGCCTTCCCAGAGCAGTTCCGTCTCGGAGCTTTCTCCCTCGACCAGCAGCACGAGTTCGCGCCCGACCCATTGCTCCTTGGCTCGCCGGGAGATGCCTTGCTGCAGCTTCATCAGCCTGCGCTTGCGGGCTTCGATCGTGCGCCCGGGAAGCTTGACATCGAGAGCGTGGGCTTTCGAGCCTTCTTCGTCGGAGTAGGTGAAGACGCCGAGCCAGTCGAACCTCGCCTCGTTGACGAACTCCTCCAAAACTTTAAAGTCGCGGGGCGACTCGCCGGGGAAGCCAACGATGAAAGAGGTACGCAGTGCAATTCCGGGAACGGCCGCGCGAACCTTTTCAAGCGTCTTGAGGAAGATATCCGCACCTGCGCCGCGTTTCATGCGCTTGAGCACATCGGGAGACGCGTGCTGCAAGGGCAAATCGAGGTACTTGCAGATGTTGTCGTGCCTGGCGATAGTCTCGAGAAGTTTGCCCGTGATGCGGTTGGGATACGCATAGAGGAAGCGCAGCCACCGCAGCCCTTCGATCTTTGCCAGCTCATCGAGAAGCAGCGCCAGTCCGTCCTTCAGGCCAAGGTCTTCGCCATAGCAGGTGGTGTCCTGCCCGATCAGCGTGATCTCCTGGACGCCGCTGGCCACGAGCTTCTGCGCTTCGGCGACTACCGACTCAAACCGGCGTGAGCGGAACTTGCCGCGCAGGTTTGGAATCACGCAGAACGTGCACGGATGATCGCAGCCTTCGGCGATCTTGATGTAGGCCGAGGTTTTTCCGGTGGAGATGAGTCGCGGCGTTGCATCGTCGTAGAGGTAAGTGGGCAGCATGTGCGGCGCACCCTGCCACTCCTCGCGGCTGAAGCGGCCCTGGCGCTCGCGCAGATCACTCTCAGGACGAAACTCCGTCTTGTGCGTACCGGCACCGGACTCGCGTCCTGCGCGAACTTCCGCGTGCCCGTTGCCGCTCAGGATGTTAAATGGCGACGGCGTAGCAGCCGGTCGAGCAATGCCGGCGGCATCAAGGATGGATTCGAGTTCGCCGGTGCCTATCACGGCATCGACTTCGGGAATGCTCTTGCGAATCTCGTCTCGGTAGCGCTCGACCAGACATCCGGCAACGATCAGTTTCTTCGCGTGGCCCTCGGTCTTGAAACGCGCCATCTCGAGGATGGTGTCGACGGACTCCTGCTTGGCCGTATCGATAAAGCTACAGGTGTTTACGACGAGAATCTCCGCCTCCTCCGGGCGAGAGGTCAGCCGCGCACCTCCGCGGTCCAGCAGCCCCATCATCACCTCGGAATCAACCAGGTTTTTGGGGCAGCCCAACGAAACAAAGCCCACGGTGGGAGCCGTGGGTTGGGAAAGTTTGCTCACCATTTCATTGTACCGGGAATGTGATTCTGCGGGACAAAGCGAACATTCTGCAATGTGATTCAATCGCGCGTCTGCAAGCCTTCGCTGGTGGTAAAATCTATCAGTGCCGGGTCCTACGCGACGTAATCCCGCCAATCCCGCCAGGTCCGGAAGGAAGCAACGGTAACGGGCTAGTACGGGCGCAGTAGGTCACCCGGTACTTTTTTGGCGCCGCGGGCCTTATCGCCCGGCGGCGTCTCCGTGCAAGGCGCCGGGTCTGCATTCACATAACCTCGCCGCCGTAAGATTGTGAGTTGGCCGCGGCACACCCGAAAAGCGCCGCAAGGAGAAATGCATTGAGCCTCGCCGTGCGTCCCGTGGTGGGCAGGCGCGCCAAAATCAGCGCGCTTGGAACTTACGTCCCCCCGAAAGTCCTGACGAATCAAGACCTCGAAAAAATAGTGGACACCAACGATCAGTGGATCGTGGAGCGGACCGGTATCCGCGAGCGGCACATGCTGGAGAAGGGCAAGGGCGTCAGCGACATTTGCGTTGAGGCTGCAAAGAAATGCCTGGCCGCCCGGGGCATCGCGCCCAGCGAAGTCGAGGTCATTGTTATCGGCACCGTGACGCCCGACATGATGTTCCCCTCCACCGCCTGCCTTGTGCAGGACAAGCTCGGCGCGAAGGGCGCCTGGGGATTCGACGTGTCGGCGGGTTGTTGCGGATTCGTCTATGCGTTGCAGGCAGGTGCGAAACTCGTTGAGAGTGGAGCCCACTCGAAGGTTCTGGTTTGCGGCGTTGACGCCAACACCCGCATGACCGATTACACCGACCGCGCTACGTGCGTTCTGTTCGGAGATGGCGGCGGCGCCGTTCTTCTGGAACCCGCCGAAGAAGGCGAGATCGGTCTGATCGACTTTGTGCACGAGGTTGACGGATCGGGCGGCGTTTCGCTGTATCTGCCTGCGGGCGGCAGCCTCAATCCGGCGACGCACGAGACGATCGACAAAAAGATGCACTTCATTCATCAGGACGGACAGGCGGTGTACAAGTTCGCTGTCCGGAAGATGGCCGAAGCTACGACGAAGCTGCTCGAGCGCAACGGGATCACCGGCAATGACCTCGGCTGCTTTATCCCGCACCAGGCCAACAAGCGCATCATCACCTCGACGGCCGACCGCCTCGGCATGAGCCCTGACCGCGTCATCATCAACATTGAGAAGTACGGCAATACGTCTGCGGGGACTATTCCGCTGGCCCTGGAAACGGCGATCGAGGAAGGGAAGCTGAAGAAGGGCGATCTGGTTCTGATAGCCGCAGTCGGCGCGGGGTTCACTGTTGGGGCTTCGCTGCTGCGGTGGGAGATCTGAAAGGCAGCTTTCAGCTTATCGCGCCGGGATTGGAACCGGTTCGCAGAACGTGTTTCCAATCATCTCCGGAGACTTCTCACGAGACGAGTTCGGGATGCGAAAACTCGTATCCCGGCAGCACTCCAGTCTCCGCCGCCATCCTGAAGAACCCGCGCATGCCTTCGATGCACTCTTCATCGAGAACGTAATGAACGTTCACCGTCAGGTAGTTGCGGATAGTCTCCTCCGATAATGGCAGGCGCTGTGACCAGTGCTTCACGAGGGCATCGATGTTCTGCATTCCGTGATCGCGGGACAGAATGAAATCCCTGGCGACACTCTCTTCCAAAGGGCTGCTGCATGCAATGCCCCAGACGGCGGAGACGAAGGGGAGGCCGGTCAGTTTGCGCCACTCCTCGGCGAGATCGTGATAGACGAGTTCCTCGCCGGTACGCTCGAAGCGGTTGGCTCGTTCTTCGAGAGCCATGAGCGCGGGGTCGCCAATCATGATGGCGGCATCGGCGCAGTCGAGCATGGCGTCCAGATCGGCGGCCATGGGAACGAACGGTACCTTGGGGTTGCCCCACCGGTGAAACATGATGCGCGTGTAGGCCAGGGTGGAGCGGCTGGCCGTGTCTGCCGCCACGCTGCGAACGCTGGCGAGGGGATGAGCCGCACGGCGAACCAGCAGAAGCGAGCGCACCCGCTTTTTCGAAGCGATGGTGCAGCCAGGCAGGATGCGCAGCCTGGGCGTCGTGGCCAGCGCTGCAATTGGCACGAGGCCAATGTCGACCGCCCCGCTCGCCAGCTCGTCTGCGCACTGCGCGGGAAGCATCCAGTTGATCTCGTAGCGCTCGGCGAGATCCGCATTCAGCGGCGGGTGCTCGAAGTCCCACATCAGGGGCGCGGGGTTCAGAAAACGGATGGCGGCGATGCGAAGCCGGGGATGCGAAGTCGAATTCACTCTACTGGTTAGACTATCAATCCGCACCTTCGGATTCTTTCACAGTCGGGGCGGGCATCCTTGACTTCCGGTTCGCGTCAGCTTAATGTGAGCCTCAATTACTAAAGAAGAGTCTTTAGTTTTCTTCGAGGGAAAGCGCGCGTGTGTCGAGTACACGAGCGCACACGCAAGATGTCGCTATCGAAAGGCGCAAGTATAGGCTCCGGTGCAACTCATCCCAGTACGCAACTGAGTGAAAACAAGCTGGCCCTGCTGGCACTGGTGCTCACGCCAAATCTGGGTCCAAAGCGCATCGTCGACGCTATCGCCGGGCTTGACTGTGCTGCCCAGATCTTCGCGCTGACGCTGACGGAACTCGAGGGTCTCCGCTTTCCCGCCGAATCCGCGCAGTTCATCTTCGACGGCAAGGCCCGGCGTGCTGCAGAACAAGAAGCCGAGCAGATCATCCGACAGGGTGCCACTGTGATCACGCTCGCGTGTCCGGAGTACCCTGAGCGTCTCCGGGAGATCTACGATCCGCCGCCGGTGCTGTGGGTGCGCGGCGATGTCGAATTGCTTGCGCGTCCATCCATCGCGATCGTAGGCACGCGGCATCCTTCTCCTTACGGCACTGGAGTGACGGAAATGCTCGCGCGCGATCTCGGCGCACGACACCTCGTCATCGTAAGCGGAATGGCCCGCGGAATTGACACGTGTGCGCACAAAGGCGCGCTGGCTGCGCGTATGCCCACGATCGCCGTCTGGGGAACCGGCATCGATGTGCCGTATCCGAAGGAGAACAAGAAGCTATCTGAGGATATTCTTGCCGCCGGCGGCGCAATCGTGAGCGAGGTGCCGCTGGGCACTTTCCCCGCGCCGCAGAACTTCCCACGCCGCAACCGCATCATCAGCGGGCTCAGCGTCGGCGTGCTCGTTGTGGAGGCGAGTGAGAACTCCGGCACCCGCGTCACGGCGCGATGCGCGGCCGAACAGGATCGCGACCTCTACGCTGTCCCCGGCAACGTGACGGCGAAGAACTCCTGGACGCCTAACACGCTGATAAAGCAGGGAGCCAAGCTTGTGGCAACCTGGGAAGATGTCTGGGAAGATCTGCCCTCGCAGGTGCGGCTGCAACTGGAGCGGGAGGCGGGGAATGAATCCAAATCCGAGCCCGCTGCATCTCTCCTGTCAGACCCGGTACTGCGACCCGAAGAGACCATCGTCCTCGGGACACTGCGCACCGACGAGTCTTTGCAGATCGATGAACTGCTCGAAAAGCTTGAGACTCAACTGACCTCGTCCGAGGTGTTTACGGCCCTGTTCGAACTTGAGATGAGCGGCCGTATTCGCTGCCTGCCGGGAAAGAACTATGTGCGCACACTGTGAAGGATTCGAATTCTATCGCGAAATTTTCCGGGTGAACCTTTCTGCGAGGAGTTGCACATTTCAGAAACTTTGCGTGCAACGATACCTGCAGTTTTGCGTCAAGAAAGGTCAAGAGGGAGTGGAAACGAAGGCACCTTCCATGTTAGCTTGCAAATCTTGCGGCCCTATATCGATCGGAAAGGACCGGCGAGACAACTTCAAAGCTCTCCGCTCGTGAACATCTTCCCCACAGGCAGGTAAAAGCAGCAGCAACGGAATACAGAATGGGCCCTACCCGAGTCCAACAGGCCCGATAGGGTACAGTAATACGGAATCAAGGATGGCAATGAGCAAATCACTTGTGATCGTCGAATCTCCCGCAAAGGCGAAGACGATCGAGAAATATCTAGGTAAGGGCTTCGAGGTCCTCGCGTCGGTCGGGCACATCATGGATCTGCCCAAGAACGACATCGGCGTGGAACTGAAAAAGCGCACGTTTGAACCCGAGCTGATCGTGTCGCCGGGCAAAGAGAAAGTCGTAGATCAGTTGAAGAAAGCGGCTGCGAAGGCCGACGAAATCTACCTCGCGCCTGACCCGGACCGCGAAGGCGAAGCCATCGCCGCGCATTTGGCTTTGCAACTTGGCACCAATGCCAAAGAGCGCAAAAAGATTCGTCGCGTCACATTCAATGAAATCACCAAAAAGGCTGTGCAGGACGCATTCCAGCACGCCCGCGATGTGGATCAGAATCTGGTCGATGCGCAGCAGACGCGCCGCGTCCTCGACCGCCTCGTCGGATATCAGATTTCTCCGCTGCTCTGGGACAAGGTGCGCCGCGGACTCTCCGCAGGCCGCGTGCAGACGGTGGCACTTCGGCTCGTCGTCGAGCGCGAGCGCGAAATCGCCGCCTTCAAGCCCGTCGAGTACTGGACACTCGACGCGATGCTCCACCCCGAGCGTCAGGCCGACAGCAGCTTCAAAGCCAAGTTCGTCGGCATCGATGGTGAACCTGCGCGCGTACCCAACGGCCAGGACAAGGACGGCAAGGACCAGTTCATTTCCAACGCGCTCGCGGACCAGAAATCGATGGACGCTACGCTTGCCGCGCTCGAGAAAGCCACATGGACGTTGGCCTCCGTCCAATATCGCGAGCAGCAGCGCCGGCCTCTCGCCCCTTTTATTACAAGTCAGCTCCAACGCGACGCTGCCAGCAAGCTCGGCTTCAACGTACGCCGCACGATGGGCGTGGCGCAGCGGCTCTATGAGGGCATCGACATCGGCGATGAAGGCACGACCGGCCTCATTACCTACATGCGTACCGACTCGCCCCGTGTCGCTCCCGATGCCGTCGAAGGCGCCCGAGCGTGGATCGGCAAGCAGCTCGGCGAGCACTATCTGCCCGACTCACCCAACGTCTACAAGGGCAAGAAGGACGCGCAGGATGCGCACGAAGCGATTCGGCCCACAGACGCCTCGCGCACGCCGGAATCGATCGCACGGTATCTGAGCGACGAGCAGCTCAAGCTCTACACGCTGATCTGGAGGCGCTTCATCGCCTCGCAGATCGTGCCTGCGGTCTACGACGTCACGACGGCGAAGATCGAGGCCAAGTCGGCCGTCGACCGCAAGACCTACGATTTCCGCGTTACCGGCTCTGTGCTGCGCTTCGACGGATTCCTCAAGGTCTACGAGGTCTCTGAAGAGAAAAAGGCCGACGACGAGGAGAACTCGGTCGCGAACAAGCTGCCCAATCTCGATGGAGTGAAGAATCTCGAACTCGAACAGCTCTTTCCGGAAGATCACTATACCGATCCGCCGCCGCGCTACAACGAAGCGTCGCTGGTGAAGGAACTGGAAGAGCGCGGCATCGGGCGGCCGTCTACTTACGCGTCGATTATCAATACGATCCAGGATCGCGAGTACGTCGTGAAACACGGCGGTTCACGCGGGCGCTTCTATCCGACGGAGATCGGAATGGTGGTTTGCGATCTGCTGGTCGAGAGCTTCCCGTACATCTTCGATACCAAGTACACGGCGCGGCTTGAGGAAGAGCTCGACGACATCGAAGAAGGCAAGGAGAAGTGGACTGACCTGCTCAACGGCTTCTACGATCACTTCGAAGACGAGCTCAAGCACGCCTCTAAAAAGATGCGCGACATCAAGCGCATGGAGCATAAGACCACGGAGAAGTGCGACGTCTGTGGGTCGCCGCTGCTGCTGAAGTGGGGCAAGTTCGGCAGCTTCTACGCGTGTTCGGCCTACAACAAAAAGGATCCGACGAGCTGCACGTTTACAAAAGAAAACATTGCTGCGAAGCCCGACATGAACACTCCCGAGGCGCAGGAAGCCGGCGACACCGAGGAGTATTGCGAGAATTGCGGGCGCGTGATGGTGCTGCGGCGCGGCCCCTTCGGTCCGTTCATGAGCTGCCCCGGCTACAACGAGGATCCGCCCTGCAAGACGATCCGCAAGCTGAGCCAGAAGCAGCAGCAGAAACCGCCCGAGCCCACCGGCGAAGCCTGCCCGCTTTGTGGCAAGCCGCTGGTTTTGCGTCAGGGGGCGTACGGGGAGTTCGTTTCGTGCTCCGGCTACCCAAAGTGTAAGTACGTGAAGCAGAACATCATTGAAGGGATGAAGTGCCCGATGTGCGGTGAAGGCGACATCGCCGAGCGAAAGGCGCGGCGCGGCAACATCTTCTGGGGATGCACAAATTATCCCAAGTGCGACTTCACTTCGAACTACAAGCCCGTTCCGCAGAAGTGCCCGGAGTGCGGCAGCCCGTACCTGGTCGAGAAGACGCTCAGGTCCGGAATCTATCTCGAGTGCCCGAACAAAAAGAAGGGCGCAGAAGAAGCCAAGCCGAAGAAGCGCGGCAAGAAAGCCGCTGTGCCAGAGCCGGGCGCAGCCATCGCATGTCACTACTCGAAGCGCATCGGCGACGCACCTCCGCTGCCGACCGCTGAGACCCACGGCCCGGTGATCGAAAAGCCTGGAGCGAAGAAGGAACTGCAGCTGGCCTGACCAGAAAACGAGTCGTCGTAACGACCTCCTTCGGTCCCGCATCGCAGCACGATTGCCGACTTCCAAGCCATTCTCCGGCTCAATCCGTTACCATGGGCACTCGGAGATCTGCTCATGGAACGGATGCTTGCTACGCCCGCTGATGCTGAAATCATTCTCAAACTCTACGAACTACGCACTGAGGCCCTGATGCGGCAGGCGCGCGCCTGGATGACGGGCGAGTTCTGGCCGGAAACTCTGCAGGATTTCCTTGCCGTCGCCCAGAATCCGACTGACCCGCACAACGCTTTCTTCCGCCAGGTGGTGACCTACTGGGAGATGGGGGCAGCGATGGTGCTGCACGGGGCCGTCTCGGCAGAGCTTTTCGTCGACTGCAACGGGGAGGGTTTCTTCATTCTGGCCAAGTTTGCGCATATTCTTGACTCTATTCGCGAGAAGATGCCGACCTTTATGAGCAAGACCTCGGAGCTGGTGAACCGATTCACGGCGGCGGCGGCCCGGTACGAGATGGCGCTGAAGAACGTGGAGGCCCGCAGGCGGGCTTTGCAGTCGAAGTAAGGAACGGCAGAAATAGTTCATCCCATCGAATCTCATCCGAAGCTGCTTGTGTTTCGTGCATGCACTGGGGCATCATTCAGTGCGGTACAAACTTTTGACCCTCCCGGAGGTTTCACAGTGAAGCGCATTGCAGCAATGACTCTCGTCGTTCTCACATTCGGCGCCGTCGTGGCCAGGGCTGCCGACTCCAAGACCATCAACGGCTGGATCTCCGACTCCATGTGCGGCGCCAAGCACGCCGGTTCCGGCTCGGAGTGCGTGAAGAAGTGCATCGAAGGAGGCATGACGCCCGTCTTTGTCGATGAGGCCAAGAAGCAGGTATGGACGATCGATAATCCAGACGCGGTGAAGAGCTTCTACGGCGACCACGTCACCGTGCAGGCTACCGCCGACGCCGGCAAGAAGTCTGTCCACATCGATTCGATCACCGCCGCCAAATAGTCGAGGCTGGATCGCCCTGCGACAGGTCCCAGAGGGAGTGCCCGTTCGTGTACGTCGTTTAGGCTCGTTGCTTCCCGCCCTTGCCTTCACCCCACAGACGAAGACCTGTCCCCGGGGACTCCGGATGGCGCAAAAACAGAGACGCGCCAATGATGGGGCCACGGGGTCGCAGATATTTCCCGGGCAAAAAGTTACACGCATTTCTGTGGCGCGTGCAGCGAGGGGCGCACCGTTCTCAAGATCCGCTGTGAAGAAATCCGCGATTTAACCTGCAGATTTAGACGAGTATTGTTTCGGGAACAGGGAGACGGCTGGCTCAACTGGTACATTGCACCGTTCCCTTGAAGGTGCCCCGAATCCCTCGCACTCGCAACTGCGTCAAATCTCTGTTACTGTTCTAACGATTATGTCGCCTGCGCTCGGTGGAGCAGCGGCGGTGAGAAGTGTGAAAGACGATGGCAAAAGCGATTTGGAACGGCAAGGTGATTGCCGAAAGCGATACGACTGAGATCGTTGAGGGAAACGTCTATTTTCCGGAAAGCAGTCTCAAGCGGGAGTATTTCCGCCCCAGCAGCACAACTTCCACGTGCCCCTGGAAGGGGCAGGCGCGGTATATGAGCCTTTACATTGACGGGCAGGACAATCCCGATGCGGCGTGGTACTATCCCGATCCCAAGCCTGCGGCCCGTAAGATTAAAGGATTCGTAGCTTTCTGGCGTGGAGTTGAAGTAGAAAAGTAGATTTCCGTAAGTCCATTTCAGGAGCGCCCATGCACCTCCGTCCCGCCCTTATCGCGTCGGCCATGGCGCTTGCGTTGGTAGCGTGTGCCCACAGGCCGCCTGAGACAGCGGCCCCGGCTGCCGCAGCTCCCACACTGCAGGGTGACCCGGCGCATCCGGGCCTGACGAAGGGCTGGGTGGATACCAGGCTCTATTTCGGACTCGGCCCGGCAGCTCATCCTGAGCAGGGCGTAAGCGAGGCGGACTGGCGGAGCTTTCTCGACCGCGAGGTGACACCGCGGTTCCCAGACGGCTTCAGTGTGCTCGATGTCTACGGGCAATGGCAGGGGAAGAATGAGGCGGCTCCCAAGCGGCTGCGGACCCGGATGCTGATCGTGGACTACCCCGACACGGCGGAGAACCGGGCCAAGGTGGACGCGATCCGCGCGGCATGGAAGCAGAAGACGGGAGATCAGTCGGTGATGCGGGTGACGGAACCGGCGGATGTGTCGTTCTAGAGCCGATTATGGATGGTGAGAGTCGGAAGCGAGCGATCCAGATTGCACGGAATCTGCTCGAAGAGCGAATTGACTGCTTGGCGGCGACGCGAGCGCTCCTCACGTGCTTGCATGCAGATGCCACGCTCGTCTTCCCCGAAGACATCAAAACTCTCAGAGGTATTGATAGTGAAACAGATGACCTTCCGGTTGGGATCGCGCGGGAGCAATGGCATCCCGATGCCTTGCTGGAGAAGGACAACGAGATTTCGCGTTGCGAACAGCTCTACGGGAGCCGGGTTCGGTCGATTTGCCAGAAATTGCTTGAGAATCTGGGTCAGGAGCCCTGAGCACCGCTCGACAAGTTCTGCTGTCTACAGGGGCTGAAGCCCGGTCGTTCTTTGAACTTTGCGGCACGATTTGAGGTTATGCCCTGTTAAAAAACTCCAGGCGGGCGCAATTTAACCAGATCTAGCTGCGGGAGACCCGGTTGGTGCGGACCTCCCGCGAGCGCCAGCTTGCCTCTTGCGTGGGCATGAGGGCCTTGGCAAGGAAGAAGAGCAGGTAGGACGACCAGGAGATGATTAGGTGCAGCATGGTGTGACTCCGTCGGCGTGGATGGGGCCCGATCTTGCACGCGGACGCTATTACGTAGGGCACGATGCGTGCCAAACTCACGGAGGCTTGTTCGGCGTTGCGCGCGTTCAAGTTATGGGGGTTGAGTTCCGGCGGCGGGGACGGAAGTGACGGAATGTGAATGACGAAATCTCGCCACGTTGACGTCAGGCCGTCAGGGTTCTGACACGTCTGGAAGGATGAAAACGGCAGAACATTGCGGAATGGCCCGAGCCTCAAAGGCCCTCTTATCCCACGCAACGTCATTCAGTGACCTGAGGGCCGCTGCTCCCTCCGTTGTGGACTAAAGGCAGCGGACGTAGCTGAAGACGTCGCTTTTCTTTTGGGGTTTGAGGTTGGGGAAGACGAAGTGTTCGCGGCGGACTTCTTCGCGGGTGAAGCCGCACTTTTCGAGAACGTGGGCGGAGGGCGTGTGGTCGGCGTGGCAGATTGCCTCAAGCCGCTCCACGCCGGTCTGGCGTGCGATGTGGACCATGGCCTGCAGGGCTTCGGTGGCGTATCCCTGGCCCCAGGCTTCGCGCGCGAAGACGTAGCCGGTAATGGCGCGGATCGGGCTCTTGTAGAAGAGCCCGGTGCTGCCGAGGAGCGTTCCGGGTGTGCAGTTTTCCCGCGAGAGGACGAGGTACGGTCCGGCGGGCCAGCGCTGCCACTCGTCGTCGCTCATGGCAAGAAACGCCAGAGTGTCTGCGATGCTTCGATGCGTGGGCCAGCTCAGGTAGCGGGTGACCTCGCGATCGGAGGCGTAGCGGTGGAAGATCGCTTGGGAATCGCTCTGCTTTGGCCTGCGCAGCAGAAGGCGTTCGGTCTCGATCGTCTCCGGGGCTTTCACGGCTTTAGGTGTCACTCCGCCAGTCCTCCCTGAGAGGTTTGCCGATTTCCCAGTGATGGCCGAAGGGATCGACGACCCGGCCGATGCGCCATCCGTATGACTCGTCCCTGACGGGGCAGATGGACGAGGCGCCGCCAGCTATGGCGCGATCGAAGACCGTGTGCGGATCATCGACGATCAGGGCCACACGAAAGGTGCTGCCTCCAAGCGACTCGGGGCTGAAGTTCTGGTGGGCTGGGGATTCGTCGGCCAGCCAGAAGCGGCCGGAGCCGATGGCGAGCTGCGCGACAACGCTTCCGTCCTCAGCGTCGATGCGGGACAGCGTCGTTGCGCCGAAGGCCCGCGTGTAGAAGTCGACTGCTTCGGCGCCCCGGCGCACGTTGAGCAACGGAGCGATTGTGGTTTCAGTTTTCTTTTCGGTAGACGGGGGATGTGCCACCGGAACCTCCTGGGGATGGTTTTGGCGAATGGCCGCCGGTTTGTCCGCAGAGAAACGTAAGGTTCAGTACGCTTGAAGCTGGTCGAGCGGCAGACGGACGCGGAAGCAGGTCGAGCCCGGGTCGGACCGCACGCTCAGGTGACCGCGATGCTTGCGAACGATGCGCATCGCGTTGTCGAGCCCGAGCCCGAGGCCCTGGCCGGGCGCCTTTGTCGTAAAGAACGGCTCAAAGATGCGATCTTGCAGTTCGGGCGGAATGCCGGGGCCGGTGTCCCAGATTTCGACCAGCATCAATTCGCCTTCGAGGCGGCAAGTGAGCTTGAGTTTGCCGCCCTGGCTGTTCTCGGCCAGTGCGTCGAGGGCGTTTTCAATGAGTGCGGTCCACACCTGATTGAGTTCGCTGCCGTATGCGCTGATGCGGGGCAGGTCGGGGTCGTAGTGGCGCTCGATCTCGACATCGTTCATGCGCGACTGCAGCATCTGCACGGTTGCGTCGAGGCCGGCGGGCACATCGACCTCGAGGATCGGTGCACGGTCCATGTAGGAATAGGCTTTGACCGCGCTGATGAGGTCGAAGATACGGGCGGTTGAGTTCAGCAGGGTTTCGACGGAGCGCGAAGACCTCAGGTAGCGTGCGAAGTATTGCAGGGAAATGCATGCCTCGTCGGCGCCCATCAGTGATCGAAGTTCTTCGAGCTCGGCCACGGTGGCCTGCTGTTCGGCGAGTTGGGCGGCGACTTCCCAGGAGCTTTCGCAGGGGAGCGCAATGAGCCAGTTGCGCAGTTCTTCTTCAAGCTGGATCTGCGCGGCGGCGTCGCGCGGGTCGTGGCGCGCGGTGCGGCTGAGGATCTTCTGCTCCCACGCTTCGACGCCATGAATCTGCTCATCGGAGAGGCAGAGGTTCACGAGCTTGAAGCGGTTCTCGCGGTTGGCTCGCAGTTCCATGACCAGGCTGGATGCGGCGCGTTGGGCGGCCGACGCGGGATTGTTGAGCTCGTGCGCGAGGTTACCGGCGAGCTTGCCGAGAGCTGTAAGCTTTTCGGCCTGCTGCTCGATGCGGGTGACTTCACGCACGCGATCAAGCAGCGTGGAGACGACGCGCTGGGTCATCGAGGGGATTGCCGCGAGCATGTCAGGGAAGGTCTCTTTCTTGATGAGCAGTGCCCACACGGGGGTGACGGCGAAGCCCTGGCCGCCGGAGACTTTCATGCGCGAGAAGGGGAGCAGGCCGGTCATCTGGCCAGTGCGGCCGATGAAGAGCTCCATGGGGCCGCCGCGCTGCCGACGGACGTGGATTTCGCCCTTGAGGATGAGGATCATGCTATGGGCGGGCTGGCCTTCTTCAAACAGAATGTCGCCGGGCTGCGCAACAACTTCTTCACCGTGCCGGGCGAGCCAGAGGCGATCTTCAAGCGGGAGCCCTTGCAGCGGAACCACACGATCGAGCGCAGCCGCGATGGTTTCGGCAGGTGTGGGACAGGCAGGCGCGGATAGGGTTGGGGAAAGCATCCTGAACCTCCGGCTAGGTCATTTTCAGGATAGCCCATACCCGGGTCGAAGGCTGTTAAGAACTGTTTTGAGCCGGATTGGGACGGGCACAAGCGGCGAAACGTTCGTGCTCAACAGCCGTATGCGGGGGGGCGATGCTATGATCCCGCCTTCGGGGGAAAATCATGTTGCGTCGCAATTCTGCAGTGGCACTCGTTTCCGTGTTTACTTTCGCCGTCGCCTTCGGCATGGCACAGACAAAAGACGAAGCCGCGACAAAGGCGCGGCTCGAACAGATTGCCAGTTCCTATACGCCGAACAGCGCCTTCATGGGTACTGTGCTGGTGTTGGAGGGTGATCACGTTCTGCTCGACAAGGGCTATGGGATGGCAAACCTGGAGTGGCAGGTGTCCAATGCGCCCGATGCGAAGTTTCGGCTGGGCTCTCTGACCAAGCAATTCACCGCGACGCTGGTTCTCCTGCTGCAACAGGATGGGAAGCTGAATATCAACGATCCTGTCAGCAAATACATGCCTGCCACGCCGCCGGCGTGGGCAAAGATCACGCTGGCTAATCTGCTGGGGCATACTTCAGGGATTCCAAGTTTTACGGGGTTCAAGGAATTTTCAACGTGGAGCATGAATCCGCATACGCCTGAAGAGGAGATCGCGCTTTTCAAAGACAAGCCGCTTGATTTCGATCCGGGCAGCAAGTTCGATTACAGCAACTCGAACTTTATCGTGCTCGGCGCGGTGATCGAAAAAGTCAGCGGCAAGAAGTATTCGGAGATGCTGCGCGAGCGCATCTTCGATCCGCTTGGGATGAAAGACACGGGCCTGGACAGCGATGACCTTGTGCTGCCGAAACGCGCCGAGGGATATCGACCGGGGCCGCACGGGCTTGAGGTCGCGCGGTCTGAGTCGATGACGATTCCGTGGTCGGCGGGGGCTCTCTATTCGACGACTGGCGACCTGCTGAAATGGGAGCGCGGGCTATTTGGCGGCAAGATTCTGAATGCCGACTCGCTGAAGCTGATGACCACGCCGGGCAAGGGAGACTACGGGTTCGGTGTCTTTATTCAGACGCGGGATGGTGTCCGCGTTGTGAGCCATGGCGGAGGTATCGAGGGCTTCAACACACATTTGGCATATGCGCCGGAAAAACAGATCGCCGTGGTTGTGCTCGGCAATGTGAACGGAGGCGGGCCGGACTCGATGGGCGGCCAACTGATGGACGCCGTGCTCGGCAAGCCGGTGGTTCTCGCCAGCGAACGCAAGGCGGTTCCGATCTCGAAGGAGGAGTCGGCGAAGTTTGTCGGTGTCTATGATCTGGCGCCAACGTTTTCGCTGACCATCGCCATCTCCGGTGACCATCTCACAGCGCAGGGAACTGGCCAGCCGGCGATCGAGCTGATGTACGAGGGTGTGAAGGACGGACACCCGAATTTCTTTGTTGCGCCCGTGAATGCGGAGATCGAGTTTGTGCCGGATGCGAGTGGCGCAATAACCTCGCTGATCCTGCATCAGGGCGGCCAGAACGTGCCGGCGAAGAAGCACTGAGGAAACCAACTGCATTCGGAACGGATCTGAATTGCGGAATCGAGGCGCACACGCGGACTTCCGCGCGCATCTCGCAAGGAGTGTCTCGTTTGTAGAGATGATGTTACTTCTCGTAGGTGTAGAAACCGCGGCCCGACTTTCGGCCGAGCCAGCCGGCATCGACCATGCGGATGAGCAACGGGCAGGGGCGGTACTTCGGATCTCCGAAGCCCTCTTGGAGAACGCGGAGGATGTCCACGCAGACGTCGATGCCGATGAAGTCGGCGAGCGTGAGCGGACCCATGGGATGGGCCATGCCCAGTTTGAAGACCTGGTCGACGGCTTCGGGTGTGGCAACGCCTTCCATTACGGCAAAGGCAGCCTCGTTGATGAGCGGCATGAGGACGCGGTTGGAGACGAAGCCCGGCGCGTCATTGATTTCCACGGGCGTCTTGCCCAGTTTTACGGCGAGGTCGCGCACGGTGGAGAATGTCGCGTCGCTCGTGGCCATTCCGCGGACGACTTCGACCAGCGCCATGACGGGCACGGGGTTGAAGAAGTGCATCCCGATGACCTGGGAGGGGCGGCGGGTGAGCGCAGCTAGCCTGGTGATCGAGATGGAGGAGGTGTTGGAGGCGAGGATTGCCGATTCCGGCAGAATGCGGTCGAGGGCGCGAAAAACCTGGGACTTGAGATCGAACCGCTCCGGCGCCGCTTCGACGGCCAGCAGTGCGCCGCCCAGCGATGCGAGGTCGACGGTCGGAGTGATGCGGTTGATGGCCAGTTCGATCTCGGATTCGGGCAGTTTGCCTTTTGCGGCTTCGCGGCCAAGGTTCGTGCGGATCGAGCCGAGGGCGCGATCGAGAAAGCGCTCGTCTACATCGCACAGCATTACGGGAAAGCCCGATCGTGCAAAGACATGCGCGATTCCCGAGCCCATGGTGCCGGCGCCGATTACGGCTACGGATTGGATGTCTGCCACCTTAACCTCCGAGCACAAGGGAGTGTAGCAGGGTGGGCGGGTTGGCCGCAGAAGGTGGCGACCGGAGCAACTGGCCCGGATGCGGTTGCATCCGAGCCGCAGAAACAAAACGGCGCGACTGAATTATGATCCAGCCGCGCCGAAATCACCCCTAACTCAGGTGCGTCAATTTCCTTGTGAGCTGGCGGGCACGAGTTGCACCCGCTGTGTAAGCGTGAGCATGAGGTACGATCCGGCGTCGAGATTGGCCTGCGGATGGCTGACCATCAGGTGCGTGGTTACCACGCCTGCTCCGATGATGGTGCCGGCAAGCAATCCGGCCGGGCCGCCCATGACTGCGCCGGTGATCATGCCAACGCCCGTCACGCCGGCGTATTCATAGCCGTCCTTTTTCAGACGCGAGCCCGGAGTGATGACGCCTTCGCGGCCGACCCGCAGGTTTGAGCCGGGGGTGGAATCGACCACCGCGTGCAATTCAAATCTGGTGCCGTTCTCGAGGGTCACGGTTTCCGGCACGAGCAGAATGGAGCCGGGGGCGCCGAAGTGCCCGTTTGAGACCTCCGCAACTCTGCCGGCGATTTCCGCACCGGCAGGAATCATAACCTGCCCATCCTGAAGAACATCGGTCGCTACACGGCTCCGGAAGGCTTCGCCTTTTGCAGAGAACGAGCTGGATACTCCATCGATCAGGCGCACGCGAATCAAGGTTCCCTCGCCAAGGGTGCCGGGCGGCAGCGGAGCGGGGTGGACGATGTCGCTGTCGGGATCGGGTGCGTACGTGCGGGTTGCGAGCGTGGGCGTCGAAGGCGCTACCCCGACGATGCCTTGATCGGTGCCGTCACCGTAGGCCTGCGGGAGCGGGGCATTGTCATGGCGGGACGTCATCGGCTGTGCAGCGGGCTGCATGGGCGCGGTCTGGGCCGTCTGCTGCTGGACAGGACGACCGGCAGGCGGCTTGGGAATGGGCACAGGCTGTTCACTGGTGGTGATGGTGTCGTCCGGAGGAGGATTGGAGGTTCCCTGGTAGGGGCTGGACTGGCTTGCGTCCTGAGCCACGAGAGCGGTGGTTGCCAACGCGAAGAAGGCGCATGCAAAAATCGGCCGGTTCATCCAGATTCTCCTTGGTGCAGGCGGTGCTCCCCTTGTTCGACTTAGACCCGGCCTGCGCAAAAATGTTTTGTGGCGAGATGCGCCGAGAATTGCTCCGGCAGAAACCCCACCCAACTTAATGCTAGCCGCGGTCGTTACCGGGGTGGCATAGTGCGTGGGTTTTGAGGTGCCTTGCGCAGCACGAATCAAATCCGGCACTATGCGAATGGCATCTTGCGTGCCTGCGATCGCTTTGTTCGTGTGACCGGTGCCACACGGGATCAGGGTGCCCCCTTTGCTAGAATCCAAACGGAACAGTTTTCCTTTTGTTTAAGCGATTTTGCGCTGGACGGAGAGGAGATTTAGCACGTGCGCGAGCTTCTGGAGACGATTCAGAGCGCTGCCGGAGAGGCCGTTGCCGTGGATCGCCGTCCCAAACTGAACGACCGGCTACAGCACCATATTGCGAGGACTGATATGACAGAGATTGTTGCTATTCGCGCGCGCGAGGTTTTGGATTCGCGCGGAAATCCCACAGTGGAAGCCGATGTGATTCTCGAGAGCGGCGCACTGGGGCGCGCCATTGTGCCTTCGGGCGCTTCCACCGGCGAGCATGAGGCCGTCGAACTGCGCGACGGCGACAAGAGCCACTACCTGGGCAAGGGCGTGCTGCAGGCCGTGGCCAACGTTGAAACCGTGATTGCGCCTGAACTTGAGGGCATGGATGCGGCCAACCAGCGCCTCATCGACCAGACGATGATTGCGCTCGACGGCACGCCGAACAAGGGCAAGCTTGGCGCGAATGCGATTCTAGCGGTTTCGCTGGCAGCGGCTCGCGCCACGGCGCAGACGCTCGAGGTTCCGCTGTATCGCTACCTGGGCGGCGTGAATGCGAGCATTCTGCCGACTCCGATGCTGAACGTGCTGAATGGCGGCGCGCATGCCGACTCGAATGTGGACTTCCAGGAATTCATGATCATGCCGGTGGGCGCAGAGCGCTTCAGCGATGCGCTGCGTTGGGCGGCGGAGACCTTCCACACTCTGAAGAGCGTGCTGAAGAAGAAGGGCTACAACACGGCGGTTGGCGACGAGGGCGGATTTGCTCCTTCGCTAAAGTCGAACAGCGAAGCAATCGAACTGATTCTCGAGGCGATTACCCAGGCGGGATTCAAGCCTGGCGAGCAGATTGCGATTGCGCTTGATCCGGCGGCGAGCGAGTTCTACGACAAAGAAAAGAGCAAGTACGTTTTCAAGAAGAGCGACAAGCGTGAACTGACGAGCGAAGAAATGGTCAGCTTCTGGGATAACTGGAGCCGCCAGTATCCGATCGTCTCGCTCGAAGACGTCCTTGCCGAGGACGACTGGGAAGGCTGGAAGCTGCTGACGGACAAGATGGGCAGCCGCATTCAGCTTGTGGGCGACGACCTGTTCGTGACCAACGTGAAGCGCCTGCAGCGCGGCATCGAAGAGGGCGTGGCCAATTCAATTCTGATCAAGGTGAACCAGATCGGCACGCTGACCGAGACGCTGGAAGCGATCGAGCTTGGACGCCGCTACGGTTACACCGCAGTGATGTCGCACCGCTCGGGCGAGACCGAAGACACGTTCATTGCGGATCTTGCAGTGGCGACGGGCGTGGGACAGATCAAAACCGGATCTGTCAGCCGCACTGACCGCATCGCGAAGTACAACCAGCTTTTGCGGATTGAGGAAGAGCTGGGCGCGGGCGCGGTGTATCTCGGGCTTGAATCGCTGAATTACAACAATGAATAGTCTGTCGAGTCGGGCGCCCCGGATCGCTGTTAAGGGGTTCAGGGCGCTCGACTACTTCAGCGTCCCCGGTCGCTAGAGCGGTTCTGCAGTTGGTGTAACCGATTTTTTGGCCCCAGTTCAAGGTGGCTACTTCCTGGTGAAAACACCACTCGGCAGGAATGGCTTCCGGACAGGGTAACTGCGAAATCGCTGTAACTCCGCTAACACGCGCGCAGCGCGGCTTATCCCGCTAACTTCGCGAAGTAAGGAATGCCTGTGCCTTCAACGAAACATCCTCTCATTCTGGCCATCCTTGACGGATGGGGTTATCGCGCCGAAACGGCCAACAACGCTATCGCGCTTGCGCGCAAGCCTACGTATGACAAGCTGCTGCGCGAGTTTCCGAATACGCTGATTCAGGCGTCGGACCATTTTGTCGGGCTGCCCGACGGGCAGATGGGCAACAGCGAAGTCGGCCACCTGAACATCGGCGCCGGCCGCATTGTGCAGATGGACATCACGCGAATTGATGCGCTGATTGCTTCGGGGCAATTCCAAAAAGAGCCGGCCATCGTGCAGGCGATGCAGAAGGCACGCGATGGGCGTAAGCAGCTTCATCTCTTCGGACTCGTTTCGGACGGAGGCGTTCACTCGCACCAGGAGCATCTGTACGCGCTGCTGCGCACGGCGCGCGAGTACGGGCTGCAGCATGTTTTTGTGCACGCGTTCATGGATGGGCGCGACACCGCGCCTGATTCCGGCGCCGGATACATTGCCAAGCTCGAGCAGAAGATGCGCGAGTACGGCGTGGGCAAAGTTGCAACGATCAACGGCCGCTACTACGCGATGGATCGCGACAAGCGCTGGGAGCGTGAGCGCAAGGCCTTCGATGCAATGGTCAACGGCAAGGCCGAGGGCGGCGCATACACCGATCCGGTGGCGCGCCTCAAGGAAAGCTACAACAACGGGGTCACCGACGAGTTCGTTGTGCCGTTTGTTGTGGTGGATGGGGCAGGGAAGCCGGTCGGACAGATTCGCGACGAGGATGTCTGCATCAACTTCAACTTCCGCGCCGATCGCGCACGGCAGATCACGCGCGTGCTGGCGCGCGAAAGCGGGCTGAACAAGGAAGGCGGGCGCAATCTCGAGGGCTGGGAAGCGCTCGACCAGATCATTCCGCGCAGCGAAATTCCAAAGAATCTGCACTACCTGTGCATGACGCAATATGACAAGCTCTACTCGCTGCCTTTGATCATTCTGCCGGAGTCAATGGATAACATCCTGGCGAACATTCTGTCGCAGCATCAGCTTCGCAACCTGCGTGTCGCGGAAACGGAAAAGTTTGCGCATGTGACGTACTTCTTCAACGGCGGCATCGAGAAGCCGTTTCCCGGTGAAGAGCGCATCCTGATTCCTTCGCTCAAGGTGGCCACTTACGATCTCGCTCCCGAAATGAAGGCAGAGGCGATCGGAGACGCGGTGGTGAAGGCGGTGAACGACACCGCGTTTGATCTGATCGTGGTGAACTTTGCGAACGCCGACATGGTGGGTCACTCGGGCAAGCTGGAACCGACTATCCGTGCGATCGAGGCCATCGACGCGCAGCTTGGCCGCATCTACAAAGCAGTGAAAGAGACGAATGGAAGCTGGCTGATCACCGCGGACCATGGCAATGCGGAGCTGATGGTCGATCCGGTGACCGGCGGCCCGCACACGGCGCACACGACAAACCCTGTGCCGTTCATCTATGTGAGCGAAGAGGCGAACCACTACCGCCTGCGGCCGGATGGCTCGCTGCGCGACATCTCACCGACGTTGTTGGCGTTGTTGAAGCTCGGTCTGCCGAAGGAGATGACCGGCGGCGATCTGCGCGTGCCGATCGCGAAGTAAGTGGTGCATCAAACAGAAAGGCGAAGCCTGCGCGGCTTCGCCTTTCTGTTTGAACGGCTTTCAGAAGCTCGAGCGCCTGGCTGACTGTGGTTACCTGCGCGCGATTTCTGTCACGTGATTCTTCAGTGCCTGACATACCATTACATAGAAACGTCAGCCGTTGAACTCATCGAGGAGAGACATGTCGCTTTCGACAGTTCACGCCGGGCCGCAAGTTGAGCGAAGTGCTGCGGGCCAGGAATCGCATCTGGCCTGGTACTTCGCCTTTTTCGTTGTCTCGGGATTCTGCGGGCTGGTCTATGAGGTCATCTGGGTTCGGCTCGCGATGGCCAGCTTCGGTGTAACAACGGCGCTGGCTTCCATTGTTCTCTCGATTTTCATGGGCGGTCTGGGGCTCGGCTCGTGGGGTGCGGGGATTCTTACGCGCAAACTGGCGCGATCGAATCCCTCGCGCGGACTACATTTGTATTCTTTGACCGAATTGCTGATCGGGTGTTCCGCACTTCTGGTTCCGATTGAACTGAAGCTTGGGCGCAATCTCATCCTGCACATGGGCAGCATGGGAGCGTGGCAGACGTGGCGTTACTATTCGCTAGCAGGGATTTGGCTTGTGATTACGCTCCTGCCCTGGTGTACATTCCTTGGTTCTACGTTTCCGCTGTTGATGTCGGTGATTCGCAAGACCTGCGGCTCGGCATCTGATCGTTCGTTCAGTTTTCTTTACCTTGCGAATGTGCTCGGGGCTTTGCTTGGGACACTGGTCTCGGCATTCGTTCTGATTGAATTTCTTGGATTCCAAGGCACGCTCTGGGTTGCTGCCTGCCTGAATGCGATCCTGGCGCTGCTCGCATTCGCGATCAGCTCCGGTGCCTCCAGCGATTCTGACAGCGGGATGGCGAGAGCTCTGAAGCAGAAGAAACTGTACGGGTGCCCGCGGTGGGTCGCGCTCCTGTTGCTGTTTTCGACAGGCCTCGTCAGCATGGGAAGTGAAGTCGTCTGGATGCGGCAGTTCACGCCCTTTCTCGGCAACTTCGTCTATGCGTTTGCTCTGATTGTCGGCACATACCTGTTAGCAACGTTTTTGGGCGCACGCGACTACCGCAGATGGGTGCGGTCCCATGACCCGAGCGAAAGCTCGAGTACCTGGAGTCTGATCGCCGTTTCGACACTGATACCTGTCGTCGGCGCGAATCCGTTGCTTCATCTTACGAGCCCGGGAGCCAGCGGATTGCGCGTTTTATCAATCCTGCTCTTTTGCGCCCTGACCGGATTCATGACGCCGCTGCTGGTGGATGCGTGGTCAGCTGGAGAACCGGACAAGGCTGGCGTGGCATACGCGTTCAATATCCTCGGGTGTATCATTGGGCCGCTCATAGCTTCGTTCGGACTTGAGCCCCTGCTTGGCGAGCGCTGGTCGATCCTGGCGTTCTCCCTGCCTCTATTTGGAATTGCGAGCTTACTCGCATTTTGGAGTCCCGGTAATTCTGAAGTTGTCAGCTCCCCGCGCAAGTCTCAGACCACCTTTATTGTCGCTGTGATTGCAGGCGTCTTGCTTTTCAGCTTCAGCGATGATTTCGAAACGGAGTTCCCTGTTCGCGAGGTGCATCGCGACTATGCCGCCACGGTGATCGCAACCGGAACGGGGTTCGATCGAGCGTTGCTGGTAAATGGATCGGGCATGACCATTCTGACTCCGATCACCAAGTACATTGCCGATCTTCCGCTGGCTTCCATGAATCGTTCACCGAAGAATGGGCTTGTGATCTGTTTCGGAATGGGCACCACATTCCGGAGCATGCTTTCGTGGGGCATTCCGACCACCGCGGTTGATCTTATTCCGAGCGTGCCCAGGCTGTTTCCCTACTTCCACAGCGACGCGTCGGATCTCATGCGCTCGCCACTTGCAAACATTGTGGTGGATGACGGCCGGCGGTTTCTTGATGGATCGGACAAGATTTATGACGTGATCGTGGTTGATCCGCCACCTCCGGTTCCCGCGGCGGGATCGAGTCTGCTCTATTCACGTGAATTCTACGAAGTGGTCAAGCGGCACCTGAGTCACGACGGTGTTTTTCAGATATGGTATCCATCGATCAATGGAGATGCTGCGACAACGGTTTCGATTACCAAGTCGCTGGTTGAGTCGTTCCCCTATGTGCGGGCCTTCCGGTCTTACGATAGATTTGGCATTCATTACCTTGCCAGCTTGGAACCAATACCGCCGGTGCCGGGATCGATTCTGGCATCCCGCATGCCGCCAGCGGCAGCCAAGGATTTTGTCGAATGGGGTCCGGCATCAGACGCGGCTGCTGAGTTCGATCGGGTCCTGACGAAAGAAATTCCGGTGCAAGATCTGATCGCCGGAAGTCCGCGCATCCCTGCTCTGGGCGATGACGAGCCGATTAATGAGTATTTCCTGCTTCGCCGACTGATGAACGCGCCCAGATGATAGTGGATTTGGGGTTTGATTCTGCCGGTTCAATTGAGCTTCTGTTTGGGTCAAAATGAGCAGGCCTCCCGCTTGGGAGGCCAATGCTTTTGATTTCGATTTGCAGATTACCGCGGACGAAGAGACTTAATTGCGTTCGGAAGGCGCTCAATGGCGGCAGGAATTCTTTCCTCGAGGATGCGCCTCCGTTCGGCCGCGATTCCGCCGAGGTACGACGGCACGGGCGTGGCGGTCAGCACCAGTACAAACGCAATCACCGAGAAGCAGACACCTGCAATGGCTGCCGACACCAGCATGTGATAGGTATCGTAGACATCGAGCCCGAATACATTGAAGGCGACATGCTCCAGCGGCTTGATATGCCGGAGAACCGCAAGCGCAAAGAGGGAAAAGAACACCGAGAGCGATGTGAGCACAACCAGCGCCACATCGAGACTACGGTGAAATTTCTGCCGGGCGCTGCAGCGAGTGCATTCAGCGAAATGCTGCTCATAATCCTTGCGCATCTCGGGGGAAATACCTGAGATGTCATACCGCCAGCTGGCAAGAATCGCGCCTACAACGCGGTCGGTACATTCAGTTTTCGCCATAACCCTTGAATTCACCTTAGAAGAATGCGCTTTTTTGCCGCATTCTGCACTGGAACACGCAGCCGATTTCACTGCTATGATGCTCCGGCAGGACAGAATGATGCAGAATTGCCTGAAATCAAATGAATTCAGGTTACTTACGGCCTATTTGACCCAGGCCGTGGACACAAAATACGCGTTACTCCACTCATACGATTGTAACTGAGTTTCATCAAAAGCAAATAGTTGACATTGGTTCATGTTGCGCGGCAAGCAACAGCCGGTTAGCCAAGAGGCTGGCGCGTCCGTTGAGCGCGCGCTCGGCGGTGATGCGGGCTAGTTCGGGAAGATTATTGCTTTCAGAGAGATGGCCGAGGATGACATATGCTGCCTGGCCGTCGTACTCGGTTTCAAGGAAAGCGGCTGCGGCTTCGTTGGAGAGGTGTCCAACGCGCGAAAGGACCCGCTGCTTGACTGACCAGGGGTAAGGGCCGTCGCGGAGCATCTCAAGGTCGTGATTGGATTCGAGCAAAAGCAGGTCGACGCTTTTGAGCTGGGCCTTTACGTTCGGCGGGATATAGCCGAGATCGGTGGCGACAGCCATTCGGACGCCTTCGGCCTGGAAGACAAATCCGACGGGGTCAGCCGCATCGTGGGGAATCGTGAAGGGGCTGACGGAGATGTCGCCGATCTGGAGCGGTTTGCCGGCCTGGAAATACTCAAGCCTGGGAAGCCATGTGGGGTCCTTTTCCAGGGCTGTCTTGGGAGCGGCTGGTTCGGGCTCTGCAGTTGGGGCGGATTCGGCGGTCGTTTCCGCGTCTTCGGCGTCGCAATCATCCATCGTCGCGGCGTCGGCTTCGGCCATGCGCGCAGTGGCCTGCTTACGGCATTGTTCGAGCCACTGGGAATAGGTCATCTGCTTGCGCGGCGAGAGCCAGCGGACCCAGGCGCGATGCGTGCCCTCAGTGAGGTAAACGGGGATGCCGAGCTTGCGGGCTGTGACGGCAAGGCCGGCGACGTGGTCCGAGTGCTCGTGAGTGATGATGATGGCGTCCAACGTGCACGGATCTTCTTCTACGAGGCGCATGCGCCGGAACAGTTCGCGGCAGCTCAGGCCGGCGTCGACGAGGATGCGGGTCTTGCCGCCGGTGACAACCGTGCAATTCCCCTTCGATCCTGATGCCAGCACCGTGAATCGAACCATGAAGTGAGGATACCGCGAAGGCCTGTGCAAGACGAAGCAGCGGGTTTACCGGAAAGGAACTTGTGCGAAGAGGCGGCAGCGTCGCGGAAAAGGTGCGCCGAACCGGGAATGTGGCCGTATGCTGGCAACAGAATTTGTTTGCCGCGGAAAGCGACTTCCCCATGGGTTCGGAGGCTCCAGAATGGACTACAAATCGCGATTGATCAGGGTGATGGTGTGCGGCATGACCGCCGGCGCTGTGTCGGTATTCATTGCAGGCGATGGACGTTCTGCGGTGGCTGCCGATGCACCTGCGGCGACGAAGCTGACATGGAGTCCGGAAGCGGCCGCGCGCTATCTCGACAGCCGCGAAGTCTGGTGGCAGGGGTGGGATCGCGCGCAAAAGGATCACGGCACTCTCTGCGTAAGCTGCCACACGCAGGCGACGTATGGACTGGTTCGGCCGGTGCTGCGGGAACGGCTCGGCGGGCATGATGTTTCCGCGCCGGAGCAGGTGATGCTGGCGAGTATCGAGAAGCGCGTGCGGGATTGGAACGAGGTGAAGCCGTTTTACAGCGATGCGGTATACGGTTCGGGGAAAGAGATTGAGTCGCGCAATGCCGAGGCGGTGCTGAACGCGATCATTCTTGCGAACTACGACGAGGGGCGAAACGAATTGAGCGAACGGACCCGGCTTGCATTCGACCATGCGTGGGCGCTGCAGTCGCAGACCGGACCTGATGCGGGCGCGTGGATATGGCAGAACTTTGATTATGCGCCATGGGAGTCGAAGGAGTCGCAGTATCATTGGGCGGCGCTAATGGCGGTAACGTTGGGCAGGCATTGTCGAGAGGTTCATCCCAGAGGCGAAGTCAGGATCAGCATGCCGCGACCTGGCGACCACTATTGTGGTGGTCCGAAGGTCGTGCCGCACATCAGAATACTGCTCGACTATCTGCACAGTCATTTTGGTGAGCAGCCGCTTGTCAATAAAGTTGTTGCTCTTTGGGTTGACGATTATTTCCCAGGCGTCATCACATCCGACCAAGAAGCCCAACTGTTCGGCGAACTTGATCGATTGCAGCACGCAGACGGAGGCTGGAGCCTAACCGATCTCGGTACATGGAAGCGCCGCGACAAAACGCCGCTTGAAACGCGGTCGGACGGATACGCGACGGGCCTTGTTGTTCTGGTTATTGAGGAAACTGCGATGACCTCGAACAGAACGGAACGCGTGACTCGCGGACGAGCGTGGCTCGAAGCAAACCAGGACAAGACCACCGGAGCGTGGCCTGCGTGGTCGGTGAACAAGAATCGCGATCCGCAGTCGCCGGTTGGTCAGTTCATGAGCGACGCTGCGACCAGTTACGCGGTGCTGGCGCTGGAGGCGCGGCACTAAAGAGCGTGATTGCGGGATTTAAGCGGTCGTTCAGGCGGATGTATCTAGCCGATGTCAGAGGGATCCCATCCGAGCCGCAAAGAACGCGGCTCGAATGGGGCACCCAGAGCGGTTCCGCAGTTGGTGCAGTTTTTTTTGGTTCCAAGGTGGCTTTTCCTGCTGAAGAGCCACGCGGCGGAAATGCCTCCTGGACACAGTAACTGCGAAACCGCTTTAGACCGTCCGGTGATGAAGAATCCCACCTCTAGCGCACGTCGGGTAGCGTAACGGGGATTTCTATTGAGACCAGGGTGCCGCGGCCGGGGTTGCTGACAACTTTGAAGGTGGCTTGTGAGCCGTAGAGGACTTCGAGGCGCTCCCGGACGTTTTTCATGCCGATGCCGGTGCCGTCACTGCGTAATCCTATGCGTGGGCGGTCGCCCATGCCGACGCCGTCGTCGGCGACTTCAATCAGCACGCGATCGCCGTTCAGCTTGCTGCGCAGGGTTACGGTTCCGCCGTGGATGCGCGGCTCGAGGCCGTGCTTGATGCTGTTTTCGATGAGCGGCTGGAGGAGGATGCTGGGGACAAGAATGTCCAGGGTCAGCGGATCGATCTCCTTTTCGACGCGAAGCTTGTCGGCGCCAAAGCGGACGACTTCGATGTCGAGGTAGTCGTCGGTGAAGCTGAGTTCGTGGCTGAGGGGGACGTAGGTGTCGTGGTCTTTGAGAAGCGCGCGCAGAATATTGGCGAGCTTCACGGTCATTTCGCGGGCGAGTTCCGGTTTGACTCGCACCAGCGAGGCGATGGAGTTGAGCGTGTTGAACAGGAAATGCGGGTTGATCTGGCGCTGGAGTGCGTCAAGGCGCGCTTCGAGGAGCAGGTGCTTCTGCTCCTCGAGCTTCATTTCGATGCGGAGAGCGTTCCACACCTTGAGGGCGATGCCGACGACGATGGGAGCGCTGAGCCAGACCAGCACCTGCACCCAGAGCTGCGTGGCGACGAGGGCGAAAAGCTTGTGGGGAAAGGTGCGCGCCAGCCAGACGCGGCTAGCCTCGGCCGCAACAATTAGGAAGAGCATGAGGAACTGCGGGTCGATGCGCGGGCGGCGCAGGATCCGGCGCACCCAGCGGTAAAGGCTGAGATCGACGAACGGGGTGAATGACCAGATGTCTTCGGTTTCGACGAAGCGGCCCAGAACGCCGGCCAGGAATCCGATAGCGGCGTTGAATGGCAGGGCGAGGTATTCGCCGTGAAGCACGGCGGGGACCGAGAGCACGATGCCACCGAGCATGGCCCACGAAGGTCCGATGAGAAGGCCAAGGAGGATGATGGTTTCGAACGAGATATCGGCGGCAAGGAAGTTGGCAACCGAAGTCCGGATCCAAACGCCGAGGGTGAGCGGAACGAGAAAGAAGGCCAGCAGGCCCAGAGTTTGCCCGGGACGGCGGTGCTCGGCGAAGAACAGGCGGCGGAAGGTGCTGGCACGCGCCAGCACGCTGGCCACGGAAGCCATGACGCCCAGCTTTACGAGCAGGGTGATCAGGATGAGCCTGTCTGTCACCCCACCACTGTATCGCGCGCGCCACGTGGCATCCAAACCCGGTGAAGAGTGCAAGGAACGATTCTTCAGCAGGTTGCAAGCTTTTCGCGGTTCTGTGACGGAGACCTCACGAGGCGATTCGGAGGCCAAGTAAAATGAGGATATGGCACTTGAGAGCGTGAAGAAAGTCGCCGAGGCGGATTTTCCAACACGATGGGGAGCATTTCGCATCGCGGGGTTTGAGGGAACGGAGCCGGCCAAGTCCGGCCCGCCCGCACAAAGCGGCAAGGTGGAAGGTCTGGTCGCGCTGGTGATGGGCGACATTCATGTCGCGCCGCCGCTGGTGCGGATTCACTCGCAATGTCTGACCGGGGATGTGTTCGGCTCACTGCGCTGCGATTGCCGACTGCAGCTTGAGCTTGCTCTGGCGAAAATTGCGGAGGAAGGCGCGGGGATTCTGCTCTACGAGCAGCAAGAGGGACGCGGCATCGGGCTGATGGCGAAGCTGAAAGCGTACGAGTTGCAGGATGCGGGACTCGATACGGTCGAGGCTAACGTTGAGTTGGGCTTCGAGGCCGATTGCCGGGAGTACGAGCTGCCCTCGCGCGTGCTGAAGATGATGGGCGTGTCGAAGGTCAGGCTGATGACCAACAATCCCGAAAAGGTTGCGGCGCTGGAGTCGGCCGGCATCACGGTGACGGAGCGCGTTTCGGCAGAGGTTGCGCCGCAGGAGACGTTTGCGGCATATCTGAAGACCAAGCAGGAAAAGATGGGACACATCGTCGAGACGCTGGTCAGCGACGAGTAGAGGGCCGGGATCCGAAGCGATTTCGGCACGACTGAAGATCACCCCGGCGACATGGACCCGACGTTGGGGACTCCGAAAAGTCGTGCCCTTTCAAAGCCGCGCGGTTTCCCGCGGGAATCACTTTCCTGTTGCCATTACTTTGCGGATGGGTTCGTTGTCGGCGTAAACGCGCCACTCGGCGACGAGGCCGTCTTCCACGAGAGCGCGGATGGCGACAGGGGTCTGCCAGCGGTTTTCGGGGTGAAGCTTGCCGTTGCGGGTGTAAGTGCCGGAGGCCATGCCCAGCATCACCACCACCGGATCGCTGGGGTAGAACTCTTCGATGGCCACGGCGTAGTCGGGAACCATGCGGAAGTAGGCGGCCCAACCTTCGCGCATTTTGTCGCGGCCTTCGATGATCTTGCCCAGCGAATCGATGAAGCGGTGGGTGGGCGACATCAGTTCGACCAGCCGATCAACATCCTGCCGGTTGATGGCGCGGATGAACGCCTGTGAAACGGTTTCCGCCGTGTTGCCGATGGATTCCATGTGATTCCCCTGAGAGACATTCTAAGCAGGCGGGTGGACGGAACCGCTGGCCCTTCTAAAACGTACTCTGCTGCAGGCGCCCAGGGAGTCTGGCGCCAGCCACACGCCAAAACGGGACGCCAAACGGGAAGGGGCAGCGTCGAAGCATTATGCAAAGGTTCACAGACACGCTGAGCGAGGTCTTCAGGGCGATCGCGGCCAACAAGCTGCGCAGTTTTTTGACGATGTTCGGGATTGCGTGGGGCGTGGGCTCGCTGCTGGTGCTTGTCGGCCTCGGTGAGGGATTTCGGTCGGGCCAGCGGCGCAACCTGGCGCAATTTGGCAACGATGTGGTGTTGATGTGGAACGGGACCATCCCTGCTGTAGCCAACCAGCACACGGGGATGCGTCCTTATCAGCTGACGTTGGGTGATGCCGAGGCAATGAAGGCGTCGCCGGAATTGCGCGACGTGACCGTCGAGTTGGCTCGATCCGATCTCTACGAGGTTAGCCAGTACAGCAATACATCGAGCCATGTGATGGGTGTGTGGCCCAACTATCCCGCTGTTCGTTTCATTCCCATGGCGCAGGGGCGGTTTCTCAATGATGCGGACGAGACGGATCGCCGGCGCGTAGCGGTGCTGGGCGCGAAGGCCGCGCTGCTCTTGTTTCCGGGCCGGCCGATGGTGGGCGAAGTGATCACGATCAATGGCACGGAGTTCCAGATTGTCGGGTCGGTGGATAAGATCAGCCGCGGCAACAACGATTACGACGATCAGAAGGTTTATATCCCGGTTACAACGATGAGCGAGCTCTTTCGGCTGAAGGGGGATAACATCGCCACGGATGCGCTGACGTCGATCCAGTACCAGCCGGCGAAGAAGGGCGATGCAACGGACGCTGTGGCCGCTGTGCATCGCGTGATTGCGCAGCGGCACGGCTTCGATCCTTCAATGAAGGACGCATTTCAAGAGTGGGACACCATCAAGGAGATGAAGATGGTGGGCGCGATCTTTACGGCGATGGATATCTTCCTCGGTGGTGTGGGGATTGTGACGCTGGGGCTGGGTGCGGTGGGAATCATCAACATCATGCTCGTTTCGGTCTCGGAGCGGACGAGCGAGATCGGCCTGCGCAAGGCACTGGGCGCTACAAAGAGCAGCATCCTGAGGCAGTTCTTCTGGGAGGGGCTGCTGCTGACGGGCGTGAGCGGGGCGATTGGGATTGCGGGATCGGCGGGACTGATGGCGGTGCTGCAGGCGCTGCTGACGGGCAAGATGCCGGGCTGGGATCCGCCGCGGCTGGTGCCCTGGTCGGCGGCGCTGGCCATGGTAACGCTGCTGTTGAGTGGAATTGCCGCGGGGCTGTATCCCGCAAGCAAGGCGGCGCAATTGGATCCGGTGGAGGCCCTTCGCAGGGAGTAGGGAATAAAAAGCGGAGATCGACGCGATGCTGAAGGACATTCTAGGCCAGGCTTGGGAGGCGATGATTTATAACCGCCGCCGCACGGCTATCACGATGATCGGGATGGCGTGGGGGATTGCGACGGTCGTTTTGCTGCTGGCCTATGGTGCGGGGTTCAGCCGGGCCATCGAGGCGATCTTTGCGCAGTGGGGCACCAACATTATCGGCGTCTTCCCGGGCAGGACAAGCGAGCAGGCGGGCGGTGAGAAGTCCGGTGTGAAGGTGCGGTTTATGGAAGACGATGTGGACCGCCTGATTGCCAGCGTTCCGGGGATCAACCACATTTCGCCGGCGGTTTACAAGGATGTGACGGTGCAGAACGATCTGCACTCCTACACCTGGACGGCGAACGGCGTGACGCCGGTGTTTCAGGACATCTGGAAGCTGGACACTGACGCGGGCCGGTTCTTCAACGGGCTGGAGGAGCAGCAACGGGCACATGTATGCGTGATCGGATCGGAGTCGAAGACCAAGCTCTTCTCAGGTGGATGGGCGGTGGGTGAGACGATCCGGCTGAACGGCGTCCTCTTCACGATTGTGGGTGTGCTGAGCCCCAAGATGCAGGAGGGTGAGGACAGCGATCGCAACCGGCAGATCTATGTACCCTTCAGCACGATGAGTGACCTGGCGGATACAAAGTATCTCGGCGGCATCTGGTTCAACTACCAGGGCAACTACCAGCTCGCCGAAAAGAACCTGCGCGATGCGCTGGGTGCGGCGCACCACTTCAGGCCGTCAGATCATAACGCGATCTACGTGGCCAACCTGATGACACAGCTGCATCAATTCAGCATCTTGTCGCTGGCGCTGCAAGTGCTGCTTTCGCTGGTGGGTGCGTTAACGCTGGGGATCGCAGGCATCGGGCTGATGAACATCATGTTGGTGTCTGTGCAGCAGCGCACGCGCGAGATCGGCGTGGAGAAGGCGCTGGGCGCGCGGAAACGGCATATCCTCACCCAGTTCCTGTCGGAGGCGATGGTGATTACAGGGATCGGGGGCGTCGCCGGAATCGGGCTGGCGTACCTGGTTTCGCTGCTGGTTGGGCGCATTCCGTTCTATAGCGAACTGGCGCAGAACGCCCAGGATGCGGATATCCAGTTGCTGATTTCGCCGGCGTCGGTGATCGTGGCGACAACGATCCTGATCGTCACGGGGCTCGTGAGCGGGATGATTCCGGCGATCCGCGCGGCGAACCTGGATCCGATCGAGGCGCTGCGATATGAATAACCACGAGGGACCAGGATAGGGAGTAGGGAACAGGGAGTAAAGGACAGAAGCTTATTTGGCGCGGCGGTGCGATTCACGGCGCGAAATTAAACCGGCGGCATGGCATCGACGACGGGTATTCCGGTCGGCGGTTTGAAGTGAAACTGCGCCGCCGGGATGGCGGCGTTGGGCTGTTCGCCGGTGAAGGTGAAGCGGGTCAGGGCGCCGTCGGTTTCCTGGATATCCATTGCCGTGATGGACCCTTCGGCGGTCACGGTGAGGATGAGGCGCTGGACACGCTTTTCCTGCCCGTGCGGCACGCCGTAAAGCGTAAACGTTCCGTTGGCGGCCGGCACCATGGTGAGATGGTCGATCTCCTTCTCAAGCTGTGTGTGGCCGAGGAGGAAACGCAGCGGCGAGCGCAGGTCGTCGAGTTCCTTTGCCGCGATGCGCTGCACCTGCGGGTCGCCCTTCGAGTAAAACCAGGCGTATTTGCCGTCGAGGAGGAAGACTTTGCCGGGTGGGCTGGAGTAGTCCCAGCGCATGCGGCCGGGCTTGAGCAAAAGGAGGATGCCGCTCTCTGTGCGGACGCGTCCCAGGCCCTCGTAGGTTTCGCTGAACTGGGCTTTGAGGGAGTGAAGCTGGTTATAGCGATGATCGACGCGCTGGGCCAGATCGTGCGGGGAAGGCTGGAGTTGTTGAGCGGTAACGGAAGCGCAGAAGAAGAGGAGCAGAGCGAACGCCGTAGCGCACTGGGATGCGAGTTTCCCCTCAGGGGCTAAAGCCCGAAGTCTATTCTGGAGCATGTGCGACACGACCAAAGTCGTGCCCTGACACAAAACCTGCGTGGCGAGTCTGTCGGCAGACTGTAAAGCCCCCATTTAATTCACGACCTCTATGGCACGGCTAAGAGCCGTGCCCTTTCAAAACCGGTTCCCGGTGTGTCGACCGGGTCATTGCACCATTTGCGTACAGTTGGTGCCGCCGGCGGGGTCGGCCTTGATGGGGCCGCCGGACTCAACGCAGAATCCGCGGTCGCCGGTTTTGCCAATGGTGGCGGGAGTTGCTGTAACGGTGTAGCCGGTGATGCGGTCGTTATTGTTTATCGTCACCTTGGTGCAATTGGTGATGTTGAAGATGTAGCCGTCCTTGATTCCCGTGGCGAGCTGTCCATTGATAAGCTGCGCGGCGGTGGGGCTGGGCGGACCCGAGCTTGGCTCTCCGCTGAGGGATTTCAGGTCGCACGCGAAGCCGTTGACCGGGTAATTGGTCGCGTACATCGACTGGGCCTGCTCGATGGTCTGCAGGGACTTCTGCGCGGAGACCTCGTCAGTGTGCTTCCGGATGGTGTTCGCGGTCGGGATTGCGATCAGCATCAGAATGACGATGATGGAGATGACGATCAGCAGTTCCATCAGCGTGAAGCCGGACGAGGATTGAGTGCGCGCGCGGCGCCTGGCAGATTTCAAAAACGTGCAGATCATTTGTACCCCATGTTTCCGGAGGCAGACAGATGCATCTGCCCACACGACCAAATCCTACAACTTAGGGACGCAGAAGGGAAATGGGACGCTCGAGAAGCCAGTGAACAGTGGACAGTGGTCAGCAGACCATTGAACATCGAGGATTCCTTGATTGGCAAATCCTTCGCCACCAACCGCATTGAACATAATGGGACGAGCTCAGACCAGCGCGAAATGGATTCCTGCCAGTGTTCTCTGACGACTGTGAACTGTCGTTCAGCATTGCAGGCGGTCGCGGTTGAGCTTGATGCCACTCAGGCGGCCGAGGAGGGTAACGGCGATGCGGTCGGGGACGAAGAGGCGGCGGGCCATGTCCTGCACCTGCACTGCTGTCACAGCGTCGATGCGCGCGATGACCTCTTCCGCGGTGAAGAACTGGTGGAAGTACATCTCCTGGCGGGCGAGGTTGGCCATGCGCGAGTTGGAGCTCTCAAGGCCCATCAGGATATTGCCCTTGAGCTGATCTTTGGCACGCGTCAGTTCCTCGTCGCCGAGCGGAGTTTCCTTCAGGTTGCCGAACTCGGCGAGAACGAGGTCGACGACTTCGAGCGCCTTTCCCGCGGAGGTGCCTGCGTAGACGCAGAGCGATCCGGTATCGGTGTAGGGGCTCAGGTCAGAGTAGATGGCGTAGGCAAGGCCGCGCTCTTCGCGGATGGTCTGGAAGAGCCGCGAGCTCATACCGCCGCCGAGGACGGTATTGAGAATCAGCGTGGCGAAGCGGCTGTCGTCGGTGATGGGTGGCGCGGGAACTCCCATGCAGAGCTGCACCTGCTCGAGCGCCTTCTTGTTTTGCAGGAGAATGCGGGCGCTTGCCTGCGGCGTCTGCGTTTCATTGACGGCCTCGCCCGGCGGCAGAGACGTGAACTTTTTTGCGACCATCTCGACGAACTGGTCGTGCTCGAGATCGCCGGCTGCGGAGAAGACCATGTTGCCGCCGCGGAACCGGCCGGTGTGATAAGCAATGAGCTTCTGCTGATCGAGACGGCCCACGGTCTTCATGGTGCCGAGGATCGGCTTTCCGAGCGGGTGATCTTTCCAGAAATTCTGAGTGAAAAGCTCGTGCACCAGTACGTCGGGATTGTCTTCGTCGATCTTGATCTCTTCGAGGATGACGCTGCGCTCGCGTTCGATCTCAGTGGAAGCGAAGATTGGATTGAGCACGAGATCGGCCAGGACGTCGAGCGCGATGGGCACGTGATCGGCGAGCGACTTGACGTTGAAGCAGATGGTTTCCTTGCCCGTGAAGGCGTCGAGGTTGCCGCCGATGGAGTCCATTTCGCGGGCGATGAGTTGCGCGGTGCGGGATCGCGTGCCCTTGAAGAGCATGTGTTCCACAAAGTGGGATATGCCATTGATTTCGGCGTCCTCGCAGCGCGAACCGGACTTGACCCAAACGCCCATGGCGACAGAGCGGAGGTATTCCATGCGCTCAGTCAGCACGATGAGGCCGTTGGGCAATACGGTACGGCGGAGGTTGCGCTGATTCGTCATCTTCACTCGTCGATACTTCAATTCTAGGCGAAGCGGGCAAACACGGGCCCGTTCACCGGCCGGAAGTGGGCGAACAATGGGGGAAGCATTGAAACGGAGAGGTCGCGGAAGGCTGCAAAGGGATATAGAAATGCTCTATTCTGGGCCCAGCCGTGTCCGCGAACTCACAACTAGTCTCATTAGACGCTAAGAACAGGCTTGGCGGAAGCCTTCGATGCTTTTTTGGCAAGAATGTTGCAGAGCTGACCGAGTGGATGGTGGTTCTGGGCGAGCCCCAATGGCGGGGACGGCAGCTTGCAGAAGCCATCTATCACCAAAGGATTGTTGAAGTTGAGGGAATTACCACGCTGCCGAAAGCGCTGCGGCAGAAGCTTGCCAGGGAGGGTTGGCAGGTGGGACGGCCGCGAATTGCGCAGGTGTTCCAGTCGGTGGACGGGACGGAGCGCTACCTGGTGCAGGGGCAATCGCCGGATGGGCTGACTGTGGAAACCGTCTGGATGCCGGAGGGCGATGGGGGCGAGGCGGGGGATTTCGCGCCGGACGCGGAGAGGGAAGATCCAGAGGAGAGCGCTCCGGGAAAGTGGGCCGGCAGGAGCTGGGATCGGGCGACGATCTGCATTTCGAGCCAGGTGGGATGCGCGGTCAATTGCCAGTTCTGCCTGACCGCGAAGCTGGGGCTGCAGCGGAACCTGACCGCCGGCGAGATAGCCGGGCAGGTGGTTGCGGTGCTCGACCGGCAAGGCGTCGAGGTCGGAAAGGATCGCGTGAACCTGGTGTTCATGGGGATGGGCGAGCCGTTCCTGAATT